>Ga0172381_10001328_pt1 | contig 29392 bp, 30 predicted proteins | sample Leawel6488metaG_FD_119754 | JGI IMG/M metagenome (GOLD analysis project Ga0172381, IMG submission 119754) | Leachate microbial communities from a municipal landfill in Southern Ontario, Canada - Leachate well 64-88 metaG | ecosystem: Engineered > Solid waste > Landfill > Unclassified | place... | reverse complement strand
GCTTTAAACGGGTCAGGCACGACAAGCATGGGGATTTTCTTGCTAGGGTTTTTCCGGCTTCGCGCTCGAAAGTGCCTAGAAGAAATTTTCTTGCCTACCCGTTTAAGTCGGTCTTTTTTATTTTCCGAAATTAGTTTATTGAAAAATCTATTCAAACAATCTATCCTTCCCTACTATAACACTAACCTTATCTTTCATAATACCGACTTGGACCGGAGTATTTATTTCCACAACACCATCGACAATTAATTTCTCTTGAGGATTGCTTACTTTCAGATTCTTAACTGTAATTAGAGATTCATCTCGTTTGCGCGTTCTAATTAAAATATCAAGTTTGCCGTCGTGAGGATTTGATTTAATAGTTTCTTTTTGATCGCTTAATAAATTTATTATTCTTACTTCCCCTTTCTCCATTATTTCTAAAGAGTAATCATCTATTTCTATGGTTGTGCCTAAACTTTGGATTGAAGCTTGATTAAGAAAATAATAATTGCCGACCAAACCAAGATCTATTTTTTCTACTCGCCGGGCAAGCAAAATATTACAAGCCTCATCAATGTTTTTAATACCAAAAGAAGCCGCAATAGAATTATCATCGCCGATCGGAACTAAGCCCAGTAGGGTCTTTTTTTGAAAATCGCCATATATTTCCGTATCAATAATGGCTCCAATGATTTTATTAACCGTTTGATTATTGCCGACGGCAATAATAGTTTTCGCTCCGAGTTTAATTTCGTTTTGGATTGTCCCTTTGATATTTTTTATTCCACCCAAACGAATTATTTTTCCATTTAAACCTAAGTCAGTAAGACGGATTTCGAGGCGGTTAATCGCACGGTTGTACTTAGTCTTGTTTAAATATTCATCGTAAATATAGACGTGCATAATTGGCTGAAAACAGCTTATTATTTTTCACTTTCTTCATTTTTTATTTCCGCCTTTTTGCTATCACCACGTCGGTCTCCTTCAGCTAACATTGATAATTGGCCATTGATGATGGCCCCCTTTTCAACAGATAACTCGGTATATTGAATATCACCAAAAATTTTTGCTGTGCCGCCGAGAGCTAAATAGCCGCGCGCTTTTATATTCCCCCGTAACTCTCCATTAATAACTGCATCTTTAGATTCTATGCTAGCAACAACCTTAGCCCGGTCGCCGACAAAAAGATTAGCTTCTGTTTTGAGTGAGCCCTCAAGCATGCCCTCTATAATGATATTTCCCTGCCCTTGGAAATTACCTTTAACCTTGATTGAGGCGCCGATAATAGTTTCCGCGTCTTTAAATTTTTCTAATTTGTTTTCTTTACTAAACATATGGTTTATTTTTAATAAAAAGTAATTTAGGAGAACCTTTTATGCTTTTATTTTAGGCTAATAAGGTATGATTGTCAAAGAAAAAATTGAAATAATTGAATGGTTAGGCTAGAATAAATAGGTCAATTATTTATTGATTTTTAAAGTAATTTTTGTCCTCGTAGTTCAACGGATCGAACGAGAATCTCCTAAGTTCTAAATCCAGGTTCAATTCCTGGCGAGGACACATATTTTTGCTAATATTAAATAATTTATTGTATTTTATTGACAAATATTGATATTTATAGTATTTTCTGGCACTATTGACACGGTTTATATTTTAGTTATAATTCAAGGGTAGTTTAGATAATTGGTCTTTGGGAACCAGTAATTGTTCCTCAAAGAACAATTTAAAAAGAGTATGGGCCATTAGCTCAGTTGGCTAGAGCGCTTCCATGGCATGGAAGAGGTCAAGGGTTCAAGTCCCTTATGGTCCACAATTTAAAAGACCTCACCTGCGTGGGGTCTTTTAAATTTAATGCTTCGGAATAAGAGACTTGGGTGTAGAGACGATGTGCGCTTGTACGTCGTCGAGGTCTATAATTTTCCTTCCTTTATTAATTCGATTGATGATTTCCCTCTTTGGTTTTTTAAAACTACACTATCTTCATTAAGAGATAGTGCGTCTTTCATTCTTTCTATTTGTTTTATAGAAGTGTTTGCCGGGATGTCTTTTATACTAAAATATTCAAGTTTATCAGCCTCATCATTTAATGTTAACGATCCACTTATAATACTGCATATAAAAGAGAAGCAAATCTCGTTTTTTTTCGGTTTATTATATATTCCGATTAATTTTTTTATTTCTACGTTAAGACCGGTTTCTTCTTTTACCTCTCTTAATACACATTCCCATGGAGACTCTCCTGGCTCCATAGTGCCACCAGGCAAATTCCATAAATCGTAATCTCGACGATGACATAATAGGATTTTATTTTCTTGATCAAAAATAATTCCAAAAGAAGAAATAGCAAATATATTTTTCATATAACATAATTATAGCATAACAAGCAGATTATCTAAAATTAATTTCTATTAATTTTCAGTTAACAGGGAAGAGGGATAAGTCTACAAAAATGTAGACTTATCTACAAATATTGGCTAATATTAAATAAATAATAACATAGGATAAACTGGGGAAAAGATGTTAAATAATATATTTTTAAGACTAATATTTAATTAAAAAATTTAAAATTAAAAAATATTTTTCATTTGCCTTTCATTATGAAAAACTTTATAATTAGAGAGTAATTTAATTATTTTAGAAATTAGAAAATTATGTACGATGTAATTATTATCGGTTCCGGACCGGCCGGAATGACCGCGGGAATTTATGCTGTGCGTCGAGAAATGAAGACTCTTATTATTGGGAAAGAAGTCGGCGGCCAAATGGTTTGGGCCAGCGAAATAGAAAATTATCCTGGTTTTGAAAAAATTAGCAGCTTTGAACTTATAAATAAATTTAGACAGCAGACTATTAATTTTGGCGTTGAGATGAAAGATGATGAAGTGAAGCAGATCGAGAAAACAGCCGAAGGGAACTTCTTGCTTCATACTAACCGGGAAACCTTTGAGGCCAAAACAGTGATTGTTGCGATGGGGTTGTCTCCTCGTCGTCTGGCGGTTGATGGCGAGATTGAATTTAATGGTCGTGGCGTTTCTTACTGTGCTAATTGTGACGGGCCATTTTTTAAGAATAAAACGGTGGCTGTTATCGGCGGCGGTAACTCTGCTTTAGATGCAGCTGAAGTTCTCTCTAAAATAGCTAGTCAGGTTTACCTGATTCATCGTAATAATAGTTTTAAGGCTTTTGACACCCTTGTAGCCGAAGTAAAATCTCGTCCCAACATTGAAGTAATTTTAGATACAGAAATCAAAAAAATTATTGGTGAATCTAAGGTAGAAAAGATACAGATTATTAACTCTAAAACTAATCAAGATAGGGAAATAGAGCTCGACGGCGTTTTTATTGAAGTTGGCCGCTTGGCTAGCACCGATTTGGTGGCTAACTTTGTGGAAAGAAATGATAAAAATCAGATTATTGTTAACAGTAAGACCGAGACAAAAACTCCGGGGCTATTTGCGGCCGGTGATGTGACGGATTGTGAATTTAAACAGATTACAATTGCTATGGGGCAGGCGACTGTCGCCGCTCTCAGCGCTTATCAATATATACAATTAAAATCCGGAAAGAACTTTGTAGCTAAAAACTACTAATTTTTGCTATAATATAGTTATGATGTCTAAAAAAATAAATTTGATAGCGGCTGATATGGGATACGGTCACCAGCGCGCGGCCTATCCTTTACTTGATTTGGGCGGAGGGGAGATTATTACTATAAATAACTACCCCGGAATTCCGGATTGGGAAAAAAAATACTGGGTAAATAGTTTAAAAGCCTACGAAAGAATATCTCGTTTTAAAAAAATTCCCGTTCTCGGAACAATAGTATTTCAAATAATGGATAACTTTCAGAAGATCCAAGCTTTTTATCCGTTTCGCGATTTATCTCAGAGAACTATACAGCAGAAATTATTTTTTCACTCAATTAAAGCCGGCCTCGGAAAACATTTAATTGAGAAGTTGAATCCTAGCGGTTTGCCATATCTGACTACGTTTTTTGTGGCCGCCTATATTGCTGAATATCATAAATATCAAAACGATATTTATTGTTTGGTGTGCGACACCGATGCTTCACGCGCCTGGGCGCCGTTTGATCCTAAAAATAGTCGCACTAAATTTTTATTGCCTAGCGAAAAAGTTAAAGAAAGATTTTTAATGTATGGCGTTAAGCCGGAAAATATTATTATTACCGGATTCCCTTTACCCAAGGAAAACATTGGTTCACAGAAAGAAATATTAGAAGCTGATTTGGCGCGCCGCATTAAAGCGCTTGATCCGAGGGGAGAATATCAGGAGCACTATGATTCTCTATTTAAAAAAATTTCAATCAATCATTCTTCTCTGAAGCCAGAACCACTAACTTTAACTTTCGCCGTCGGCGGTGCTGGCGCGCAAAAAGAAATCGGTGGTCTACTTTTAAAAAAATTAAAGGCTAAAATTAAAAATCATGAATTGCGTTTAAATTTAGTGGCTGGCAATAGACCGGAAGTAAAAGAATATTTTATTGCCCAATTGAAGTTGAATGGGCTGAAAGAAGGGGAGGGAACAAAGATTATTTTTGCGCCGGAAAAAAATGATTATTTTAAAAAATTCAATGCTTGTTTGCGCGAGACAGATATCCTTTGGACAAAACCCTCGGAACTGTCTTTTTATTGCGCTCTCGGACTGCCTATTATCATATCGACTCCGGTTGGCTCGCAGGAAGACTTTAACCGAGAATGGCTACTGTCTGTGGGGGCGGGAATTGATAGTCAGGATCCAGAATATGTTAATGAGTGGTTACCAGATTTATTAGGCTCGGGCCGTTTAGCCAGAGCCGCTATGGATGGATTTTTAAACGCAGAGCAAATGGGAACCTATAATATTGAGAAAATTATTAATGATAAATAAGTGAATTTAATGAGATTAAGTTTATGTCGTGGATCTTAGTCGCCCTATTAGCCTATTTATTTCTAGCGGTTGCCAATCTTCTTGATAAATTTTTAGTTGACAATGTTTTAACGAGCAGCAAAGCGTATGCTTTTATTGCTTGCTTAATGGGCGGCATTGTTATTTTGGGTGCGCCTTGGTTTTTACAGTGGCCGGGGGCATATTGGTTGGTTATTAATCTTTTATCGGGAGGAGTTTTCGCGGTTGCCCTTTGGCTTTTATATGAGGCCCTGCGCCGCGGCGAAGCTTCGCGAACAATTGTTTTTGTCGGCGGCCTAACTCCAATTTTCTCTATAGCTCTATCTATTTTGTTTTTTAAGGAACAATATTCTCCCTTGGAATGGATTGGAATTATCACTATTATTTTAGGAATATTTTTAGTTGCGCTCCTGCCTAAAGATAGGCACTTCTTAACCAGGATAATCGCTAAGTTAAAATTTACCCAAGAGATTAAGACGGGCTATTTAGTCTTTGCTGTTTTTTCCGCTTTAGCTTATGCGATTTATTTTGTGGCTACTAAATATGCTTATTCAGCTCAGCCTTTCGCTAGCACATTTATTTGGAATCGCTTAGGCGCGGCTCTTTTTGTTCTTTTATTTTTGATACGTAAGAGCGATCGTAAAAAAATATTAGGCGCTTTCCAGAGGCCAAAACATAATAAGCATAAATTATTAGTAATTTTTAATCAGATTCTCGGATCGACTGGGTTTATTCTTCAAAATTATGCTATTTTTTTAGGTTCAGTCGCTTTAGTAAACGCTTTTCAGGGAGTACAATACGCCTTTCTTTTAGTAGTGAGCTCGCTTTTGGCAATTCTCTCCCCTAAATTGCTTAAGGAAACATTTTCTTGGAAAATATTTTTACAAAAATTAGCCGCCGTTTTGGTAATCGGGTTCGGCTTATATTTCATCATGGTTTAATATGGCCAAAAAACAGAAGATTGAAGAAGAAAAATTTGAAAAAAAACGGTGGGTTAAAGCTTGGCACGCGGCCGTTGTCTTGATTATTATTCTTTTCTTTTATTTTTTTAAGATTGCCTCTAATTATCCTTGGCGTCAAGATTTACGCTATCAACCAGGATTTTTTGGAGTGACTTTTTCAACAAAATTTTGTTCAGAATTGGGGCTTGATTGGGAAGAAGTTTATTCGGCAGTTATTGATGATTTACAAGTGAAAGAAATTCGTCTTCCTATATATTGGGATCAAATTGAAAAAACAAGCGGTGTTTACGATTTTTCTGAGTATGATTATATTATTCAGGAGGGCGCTAAAAGGAATGTCCGCTTTATTGCCAATGTCGGTTGGCGTCTGCCTCGCTGGCCAGAGTGCCATGCGCCCGAATGGGCGGTCAAAAAAAGTTTAGCCGCCACCCAAGCCAGGGCGGTTAAAATGTTAGAAATGGTAGTTGAGCACTATAAAGACAATAAAGCTATTGTTGCTTGGCAACTAGAAAATGAACCCTTCTTTGATGCTTTTGGCGTCTGTCCGCCAAGCGATGAAGCATTTTTTAAACGCGAATTAGATATTATTAAAACTAGAGATAAGCGCCCGGTCATGGTTTCCGCTACCGGCGAGCTAAGCTGGTGGAAAAAAGAAGCAAAATATGGTGATTTATTCGGCAGTACTGTTTATCGGGTGGTTTGGGGTCCGTATACTGGATATTTCCGTTATCCAATTCCGGCTTGGTTTTATCGTCTCAAAGCCTACCTCGCCGGGATAAAACCGGAAAATAGGTATATTGTTGAACTTCAGGCTGAACCTTGGGTGCCAAATGGCAAAATGATTTATCTCTCCCCAGAAGAAGCGGCCTTATCCTTTAACTTTGAGCAATTTAAAGCCAATTTGCAGTATGCGATAAATATTAACTTTAAGAAGACATATCTTTGGGGGGTTGAATGGTGGTATTATCAATATAAGAAAGGGGATAAAAGTTATTGGGAATTAGCGCGGACAATTTTTAAATAGAATATGCTTTCGATTGTAATTCCAACTTTGAACGAAGAAAAATTTTTGCCGCTCCTCTTGGCCTCGATTAAGAGCCAGTCATTTTCTGATTACGAAATAATTATTTCTGACGGCGGATCAAAAGATAAGACCCAAGAAATAGCCCTTAATAGCGGCTGTCAATTTATTGTTGATTCCAAACATCATCATCCGTCATGGCAAAGGAATAATGGGGCCGCGGTTGCTCGGGGCGATATTCTTTTGTTTTTAGACGCCGACACGATTCTTCAAACAGATTTTTTAGACAAAGTAATTGCAGAGTTTAAAAGCAAAAAATTATCCGGAGCGGGTTTTTATATAAAGTTTAATCCCAACAAACCGAGTTATAACATTTATTCATTTTTATATAATTTTTTCTGTTTTTGGCGCCAATATTTTGCCCCCGCCTCTATCGGCGCCGGCATTATTGCGCAGAAAGAAATTCATGATCTAATCAAAGGGTTTGATACGGAAATTTATGTAGCTGAAGATTATGATTATTGCTATCGTTTGTCGCGCCTAGGAAAATTTAGAATGATCACCGTTTCCCGGCTTTTGTATTCTTCCCGCCGCCTCCAGAAAGAAGGAGGGATGAAAGTGGGATTAAAATGGGGCAGCATGGCACTCTTTACTTTGTTTAATTTTAAGATTAAAAAGAAAATTGTAAAATATGATTTCGGTGATTACTAAAGTAAAAGAATATTTTAAACAGCCTTTAAATATTATTAGAGTTTTTCTTGCTCTAGTTTTTTTGTCGGCTGGACTGTTTCGTATTTTTAACTCCGGAGAAGCCAAACTGGAGCTTATTAATTTGCATTTGCCTTCTTTTTTATCTCGATTAATAATTATTTTTGAGATTACAGCCGGAGTAGTTCTACTGGCCAATAAGCGTGTTAAATATATTTATTGGTTGTTAGTTTTTTTTCTGGTTTTTATTTTGATTTGGGGGCTGGTTATTAATGGTCCGGCAATAATTCAAAATGTTGGAGAGCTATTTGTTTTTAACCTTACGCCTACAGATTTATTTTTACATTTTGTCTTTTTGCTTTTGGTTATAGTTTTGTTGGTAAAAAAGAAATAAGTTCATTTTTATACTCTTTAAATAACAAAAAACAGCCCATAAGGCTGTTTTGTTTGTTCAGAGCGGGTAAGGGGAATTCCGCCTCGCGACGCTATGCGCGTCGCTCGTTGTCCATGACGGGCCCGCTAAACGCTCCCTCTTCGGTCGCGTTTATCGTCGCTCGCTTACTCGGATTCGTTTTACTCATCCTCGTAGCTCGCTCGCCGTCTGTCCGATTCCCCCTTATAATCCTTTTAATTAAAAAACAACCCCCTATCGGGAGTTGCTTTTTAATTAGAGCGGGTAAGGGGAATCGGACCCCTCTCATAAGGTTGGAAACCTTAGGTAATAACCACTATACGATACCCGCATTTGCTTTAGTTTATAAAAAAATAAAATTAAAGTCAATTATTTAGTGTCTCGAATAGACGCGACGAAACCCATCCCAGAGAGACTTATTAAGGCAACCACTAAAAAGAAATAGTTCAAGGGCATGAAAGCGAGAATTAAAATGGCAAGCCCGGATCCAAGAATATAGCCTAAAGGAGCGGTGGTGCGGAAAATATTAATATAGCCGACATCTTTGGCGTCGATAATTTTAAAGAAGTAGGTTTCCCGCATCGCCTCTATTAAAGCGGCGCCTACACGGCTCAAAAATAGGGCAGCTGTCCAAACCCAGAAAGAATTAGTTTTTAAATAGAAGAATAAAAATAGAGATGCGGCTAAAATAAAAAACCCTAAATATAGCATTTCTTTCTCGCCAATATATTTGTCGGCGATTACTCCCGCCGGTATTTCAATTAGTAAGAAAGGAATTAACATGATAGAAAACATGAGGCCTAAGTCGGCCCAGCCGATACCAATGGTTTGAAAAAGATAAATTGGGACATAGACAACCGCTGTACTGAAAAATAATTGAAGCAGAAGGGCAACAAAAAATATTCCGCGCAAATTTTTATTAGTCCAAGTTTTTTTAATAGCAGTCGAGAGTTTTTCTTTGCTATAGACGATTTTATCTTTCAAGCGCCGCCCTTGATACATAAAGATTAGAAAAACTGGGATAGTTAAAAAAGCGGCCACCAAAAAAGAGAGCTGATAGTTTCCCAATCTAATTAAATAACTGGAAAAAGAAGGTGAGAGTATCCAGCCAATATTTATAAACGTAAAATAGATAGTTCTGGTTTTTCCCGTTGAAGAATTACTTGAGAATGTTTCAATCAAAACATCCATGTTTATCCAAAGAAGATTAGTCGCGATAGTAAATAAAACCGTAGCCAAGAGAGCTGATATGGGATTATTGGCAATAACCATTCCTAATAAAGAAACGGCGTGGATGATTAAAACTACTTTAGTAAGGAAAAAATTGCTTAATTTTTTAATTAACCTAGGAAAATACAGGATGCAGAAGAGCGTTAAAATATTGGCGATTATAAAGAAATAACCAAGAGACGTGAGGCTGACAAAGTCATTTAAAAAATTAGATTGGAGATAAGCGGGCAAAGCCGAGGAAATAGCCAAGAGCAATCCTAAAAAATATAAAATTATTAAACTTAAGCGTCTTTTAAGCTCTGTCTTTTTTTGTTTTGGCATGAGGATTAAAAATTAAAAAACCGAGAGAAATTAATATAAAGACTAAACTGATTATTTGTGGCCAACGGAGGCTCAAAAAAATAGGGCTAAAATCAATTCTGATAAATTCGAGCGTAAACCTTAATATAGAATATAATACCATATAAAGAGACGCCATCAAAACAAAATAATAGTTATTTAATCTATTTCGTTTTATTAAAACGATGTTTAGGCCGATAAGCAGGAGGAATATTAGCAGACAGCCCAGGCTTTCGTATAAAAAGGTTGGTTGAAAGAAAGAATTGCTTAAATAGTCCCAAGGCCGATTAGCTAAATCAATTGGTATTCCCCAAGGAAGGCTAGTTGGCAGGCCGAATAATTCCTGATTGAAGTAGTTGCCAAAGCGGCCAATCGCTTGCGCGAGCGCAAGTCCAGGAACAACCAAAGAAATTAGTTTCCAAGGAGAAATTTTTCGCTTTTTAGCAAAGAAGTAGACAGTTATTAAGCTGGCAATTATTGCGCCGTGGATCGCCAGACCGCCCTGCCAAACTTTAAATGCGGCCAAGGGATTGTTAATATAATAAGGAAGTTGCAAAAAAATATCGTAGATACGTGCACCAATAAGCCCATTAATAATTAACCAAAAAGAAAGGTCAAATAAAGAGTCGGAATCAACTTTATAGTATTTAGCAAGTTTAAAGCTAATCCCCAACGCGGCGATAATCCCCAGGACAATAAAAAAGCCATACCAGTAGATGTGGATAAAGCCAAAAGAAAAAAGAATCGGTTGCGGGTGAAAAGTATGAAGCCAGTTGATCATATCCAAATTTTAGCAAGTTTAAGCCAGCGGGGCAAATAAAAAATAGCGATTTAATCTCGCTATTTTTTGTGCGGACGGAGAGACTCGAACTCTCAAGAGTTGCCCCGCTTGGTCCTAAGCCAAGTGCGTCTACCAGTTTCGCCACGTCCGCCTAGCAGTCTGTCAATTGGCGTAATTTCATCTTAAACAATTATTTTTATAAAGTAAAGAATGTGTTATAATGGAAACATAAATTAAAATACAAAAAATTAAAATATTTTTATGTTTAAAAAGAAGTTTGTTTATTTTTTTAATGAGTTAGGAATTAAAGACGTACCTCAAGTCGGCGGTAAAAACGCGTCTTTGGGAGAGATGTACGGCAATTTAATTAAAAAAGGACTGCGCGTGCCTAATGGTTTTGCGACTACGGCCGAAGCGTATAATTATTTCTTAGAATCAACGGGCTTAAAAAAACAAATCAAAGAAATTTTAAAAGGCCTTGATACTAAGGATGTTAAGGATTTGATGAGGAGAGGAGCGGAAATAAGAAAAATAATAATTGCCGCTGAATTGCCAAAAGAATTTACTAAAGCGATTACGGATGCCTATAAACAATTATCCCTTTCTTATAAGGCAAAAAATGTTGATGTGGCTGTTCGTTCAAGCGCGACCGCCGAAGATTTGCCCGATGCTTCTTTCGCTGGACAGCAGGAAACATTTTTAAATATTACCGGAGAAAAAGACCTACTTTTAGCCGTAAAAAAATGTATTGCCTCCTTATTCACTAACCGAGCGATATCATATCGAGTAGACAAGAAATTTGATCATTTCTCTATTGCTCTATCAGTCGGCGTCCAAAGAATGGTCCGCTCCGATTTAGGTTCATCGGGCGTTATTTTCACCATTGATACCGAGTCCGGGTTTAGAAATGCGGTTTTGATTAACTCTATTTTCGGTTTAGGCGAAAACATTGTTCAAGGTCGCGTTACTCCTGATGAGTTTTATGTTTTTAAACCGACTAAGGCGATTATTTCTCGTAATTTGAGTAAGAAGGATATAAAAATGGTTTATGATTTGAAAGGAAAAACTCCAGTAAAAAATGTCAGAATCCCGGAGTCCGAACAGATAAAACCATCTCTAAACGATAAACAGGTTATCCAGCTCGCTAAATGGGCCATGATTATTGAAGATCATTATAAGCGTCCGATGGATATAGAATTTGCGCTTGATGGTCGCACTAATGAGCTATTTATTATTCAGGCTCGTCCCGAAACTGTACAAAATTTAAAAAATCTTCAGGTCATTGAGCACTATAAGCTTCCGAAGAAAGGAAAGATAATCACCACCGGTCAAAGCGTTGGTAATCGAATTGGCGCTGGTATTACTAATAGAATGATGAATGTTAAGGATATTAATACCTTTAAGCCCGGGCAAGTATTAGTAACCGATATGACTGATCCGGATTGGGAGCCAATTATGAAAATTGCTTCAGCAATTATTACAGATAAAGGCGGACGGACTTGCCATGCCGCTATTGTATCTCGTGAATTGGGAATTCCTTGCGTTGTAGGTACAGAGAATGCTTCCAGTATCATAAAAAGCGGTCGGGCCGTGACAGTCGATTGCGCTTCAGGAGAGGATGGCTATGTTTATGAGGGGAAATTGCCGTTTAAAGTCGAACGCACGGACATTAAGAATTTAAAGAAGCCAAAAACTAAGATTATGTTAAATATTGGCGAACCGGATTTAGCTTTTTCTACTTCATTTATTCCTAATGATGGTGTCGGCTTAGCTCGGTTGGAATTTATCATTAATAATTATATTAAGATTCATCCGCTTGCCCTTATAAATTATAGTAAGATTAAAGATACGGCCGTAAAAAATAAGATTGATCAGCTGACAGCGGGCTATAAAAATAAACCGCAATATTTTGTGGATCGGCTGGCTCAGGGAATAGCAAGAATTTCGGCCGCTTTTTATCCAAAGGATGTGATTGTCCGTTTGAGTGATTTTAAAACTAATGAATACGCGAATTTAATTGGTGGTAAAGAATATGAACCGATTGAATCTAACCCCATGATCGGTTTCCGGGGGGCGAGCCGCTATTATTCCCCGCTGTTTTTACCAGCTTTTAAATTAGAATGCCAGGCAATTAAAAAAGTGCGCGAAGAGATGGGGTTAAAGAATTTGAAGGTAATGATTCCTTTCTGTCGTACAATTGAAGAGGGGAAAAAGGTTCAACAGATTATGGCTGAGAATGGGTTGAAGCGTGGTGTAGAAGGATTAGAAATATATGTTATGGCGGAAATCCCATCCAATATTATTTTGGCGGAAAAATTCTGTCATATTTTTGATGGCTTTTCTATCGGTTCTAACGATTTGACCCAACTAACTCTAGGAATTGATCGTGATTCCGGAGGAACACTCGAAGTAGCTGGAGTTTCTAATGAAAAAAATGAAGCCGTTAAAGAGTTGATAAAAACTTTAATTAAAACCGCAAAGAAATATCGTCGTAAGGTTGGAATTTGCGGGCAGGGTCCAAGCGATTTCCCTGATTTTGCCGAGTTCTTAGTAGAACAGGGAATTGATAGTATTTCTTTAAATCCTGATACGGTTATTTCGACGACCATAGCTATTGCTCAAAAAGAAAAACAGATTAGGCGGAGCCGGGGAATATTTAGTCTCTTCTTTTAAAGGTTAAATAAAAAAAGCACCCGAGGTTAATCGGGTGCTTTTTTGTATACAGTTTAAAAATTATTTTAGGACTTGTATTTTGGCCACCTTAACGCCGAAGTGGATAGCATCGTGGCGATCTTTCATCCAGACATCAACGCGATTGGGATGTTTTTTATTCATCCGGTCGCGAACCACGAAAACACGGTCGCCAAACAATTCAGGGATTTTTACCTTTGTGCCCATTGGTAAAAAGTTAGCGGCGATGGTATCTTCGATGCCGTGCTTGCAAACATCAAAGCCATTCGCGGTTACGCAAGGGCTATCATCAGTTTGCCCAATTTCGGAGTTATAGGCAGTCATAGTATGAGTGCTCTCTCGGGCAACTTCTTCCGTTATAGTCTTTTCTTCATTCTGTGGACTAGTTGTTGCGATTTGGATAGTCGAATCGCTGGGAGAAGAAGTAGCGCTTAAAAATGGAGTGGCGGCGAAATTTAATCGAGCCGCCTCCGAGTCCATTGATCCAGTTTTAGCCATAGAATCCATGATAACGACTTCTTGGTCGTTTCCTTGGGCATTGGCTGCCTGAACGGCTTCTTCTGCCAAAGCAGGGGCGTAAAAAAGGGCGAATTGGAAGATACAGGCAATAATAGTAAGTAAAACAATGTTTTGCTTTCTACTGAGAGGCACTATCTCTTCTTTGATGAATTGTAGTATTTTCATATTTATTTAATGTTAGCCAAATAAAAAACCCCTACCTTACCATATTGAATGATATTAAAGCAGGGATTTTCTTGACTGATTATCTTAGCATCTGGTTGCTAAAAAGTCAATGTTGGCCTGTGGACCGAAAGGGGACAAAGTATTGACATAAGTTAGTATTTATGATATAATATTTTAATAATCGAAAGATTACAAAAAAGAAAAAAGAGCAGGATAGCTCATTAAAAACTGAAAATAAATAAAAAAATAACCATAAAACAGAAAACGTATATCATGAAAAAAATCGTCAGAATTTTGGCAGTTGCCATTGTAGTAATGGCCGCCATTAGCAACCCGGGATTTGCCCAGATGTCTAAACTCCAAAAATCCCAGCTGGATTTATTGGATAGCTATATTAGCAAGGCTAAGATAGACATCGCCCGCATCGATAATCAGCTCGTGGGTTTGTCCGACCACTCCGCCAAAGTAAAAAAACTTCAGACCGAAGTCGACTCTCTTGCTAAGGCCACCCCCCAGACTGAATACGGCAAAAACCTGAAGCGCCAAGCGCTGAAAGTTAAAAATGCCGAACTTGAGCAGGCGCAAAACATGCAACGCGAATATGTTGCCAAAAATCAGACTGGCAAAAGGAACCAGCTTCTTGCCAACATTAAGGATTGGGAAGCCCAGAAAAAAGTAATTTTTGATTCCTTTACTGCTACCGTGAGCACTTACAGTGCAGCTACCGGCTTACCTGAGCAAATGACACGCCGTACTGCCAGACAATATGGTAACTCTGGTGGGGTTGCTAATTCCCGCCTTGATCTTCAAATTAAAGCCGATCAGGCCGAGATGTCGAAGAAAAAAATGGCGAATGCGCAAGTGACCGCTGATTCAATCAACGGCTACCAGGGTGTTATCTGGAATTTATCATCAGAAGAAATTCTGGACTTCCAGGTATTTAGCATCGATCCTAATGGTCAATTAAACAAGATTGATCAGGCTGGCGGATTCTTAAGAGCCAACCAGAAGATTACAACCTATCTCCTTCCGGGGAATTACGTCTGCAAAGTTTTTTGTAGAGGAGAGAATTTTTACAACCATTATTTTTCTGTCAGTCCTCGTAAATATTGGGCGCTCGACTCTTGGGAGCACTGGGGTGTTCATGCTGAGGCCAAATATTACGGAGGGCGCGTACGTTCTTATTAAAATTAATTGTAAAGTTCATTTGCAATCGCGCAATCAAAAAAAAGGGACAGCCAATCGGTTGTCCTTTTTCATTTGTCTAATAGGAATAATTATTATGGAGTGCCGCCGCCGCTGCCAACAACGCCGCCGAATGACCCGCCACTGAACGGTAAGACTGTAAAAATAAAGTAGGTAATAGCATAGGCCGCCAAAACGATGATAAGTCCGATAACTGATGTTTTTATTGTGTCTTGTGCTTTCTTAACTTGGGTTTCGTTGCCGCTAGCCGTCATCCATTGAAAACCGGCAAAGACCATTAAAGCTAAGAAAATTACCGCGAGCAAGCCCAGAGCAGCTTGAATGATAAGGGCAATAATAGAGCCGATGGAAGCTTGGCCGAAGCCGCTATTTCCGGCAACTATATTAGAATTAGTCCTTAGCTTGTTGATTGCTCCCTCGCCCAGCAGAGAGGAAGAACTGGTAGCGGCTAAAGTAGTATTAACGAGAAAAAATAGGAAACCTAACGATAGTAATATATTAATAATTTTTTTTGTCTTCATATATTAAGTGAGTTATCTATTAATAAAGTAGACAAAGATAAATGTCCAAATCGCCCAGGAAGAAAGAGTGATGATTAACCCGATAATAGCTCTTTTTATCATGCTTTGAGCTTTTTCTACATTTTGTTCATTACCGCTAGCCGTCATCCATTTATAACCAGCAATAACCATTATAATAATAAAGATAGCGCCTAAAAGTCCGAGCGCAGCTTGGATTATCACCCCAACCACAGTCATTAAACCTTGATCGGGGCTAGTATTATATCCGCCGCCAGCCACCGTCTTCAGTTTACTTAGCATAGGGTTATCGGCGGTTTCATTTTGAGCGAATACAAAATAAGGTAAAATTAATAAGGTTGTCAGAGTTAGCAATGAGGAAATTGATTTAAAATGTTTGCACATAATGTTATTGAATTAACTGAGCACCGAATATTTGAATAACGAAATAAGCAATGGCGTAAGCGCCGACAACTACAATTAGACCGATAATTGATTGTTTTAAAATTTGGATTGATTTATCAACTTTTTGTTCGTTGCCGGAAGCCGTCATCCAAAGATAGCCGGCATAAACTATAAATATTACAAATACGGCGCCGATTGAAGATATAATAATTAAAATTATATCTCCCAGTACCAAATCTAAATTTCTCGTAGTGTTATAACTGCTGCTGGCGGTTTCCTCGGCTACTCTAAAAGCGCTTTTAATTCCCGTGCCGCTATTCGGGGTTTGTGTTTGCGCAAAAACAGTATTAGGCAAAAGAAGAAAAAGGGCGGAAATTTTTGACAGAATATTTTTCATAGATAAGAATCTTTATTTAAGGGAGCTCGTACTGAAATAATCAATAACGAAGAAGGCAATCGCATAAGCGGCAATAACAATAATTAGGCCGACAATCGATTCGGTTATCATGTTTTTTGCTTTTTCCACCTTTTGTTCGTTACCTTGAGCCGTCATCCACGTGATACCTGCATACATCATAAATCCCAGGAAGGCGACGCCCAGTAGGCTCAGAACAGCCTGGACAACTCGACTAACTATTATTTCCGGCTCTGGGGCGGCCGCATCATACCCTGCTTGTTGGCCGGTTGAAGATAGGCCGCTACTAGAAGCAAAGTTGTAGCTTTCCGCCTGGACAGCACTAAATGAGGAACCAAAGATTAAAAAAAGACCGAAGATAGCAAATAATTTTTTGGTCGTATTTTTTAAAGCGAAGTTTTTCATTGAAGTAGTTGGTTGCTAACAAAGTTGCCAATAAAGGCGGTTAGGGCGTAAGCCGCAAAAATAATAATAATGCCGATTATAGAATTTATCAATAAATCTTTGGCTTTGGTTACTTGTTGATCGTTGCCTTGGGCCGTCATCCACATAATACCGGCATAAATCATCATAATTAAAAACAAGACACCAACAAATGATAAGACGGTGCCGATTATTGACCCCGCTCTGGTTTGGATAAAATCAGCGCCGGGCTTAGATGTTTTGAAGGCGCTTACTTTTCCAGCGGTCTCATCGAGACCTTGCAGGGGGTCGGTAGCTTGCGCGTTCGCCCCAAAGGCTATTAGTAGAGAGAAAAGAAAAAGAAAGACAGACGAAAAAATGATTTTCTTAGACATAGAAATAAGTTTATTCACTGCTCTAACCCTAAGACAACCTTATGATTAGAGCAGTGATCCCCATAAATAATGAGAATCACTTATATGATTACGCACCCTGAGTTGTCGAGTAGATGGAGTTGATAATAAAGGTTGCCACTGCCCAAGCTGCTAGGATGATGATTAAACCAACAACGCCAGCGCCAAGCAACTTTTTCGCTTCGCTAACCTTATCTTCGTTGCCAGCTGCAGTCATCCATTTAAAGCCACCAAATAAAATGATGCCCACTGCGATTACGCCCAAGAAACCAAGGGCGAAATTAATAACTTTACCAATAATGGTTCTTGGATCTCCCTGTGCAAGGGAATTCCCCAAACCGTTTTCTACTGGAGTTATGCCGAAATCAGCGCCCTGAGCTAAGACTGAAGTAGCGAAGACTGGCAAAACCAAAAAAGAAATGATAGCAAATGCAATTAAGTGTTTTGAAATTTTTTTCATATTTCACCCCCCTTCTGTTATTAATAATTTATTTTATATCTTTAATCTTAGCATATTGTTTAAAACAAGACAAATAAATGGGTTCATGTTAAAATAAGGAAAGAAAGCTGCAAATTGTCTTATTATTATGGTGATATTAGGTAAAAAATTAAATTTTTTAGTAATATTTTGGTTTTTATTTTATTTTTTAGTCTTCGGGCTGCTTCTCAGAAACTCTTTTGGCTACCTAGACCCTGATTTGGGTTGGCATCTAAAAGTCGGTGAAAGCATAATACAAACCGGCGCCCTACCTCAGTCGAATATTTATAATTATACTTTTAACGGAAATTGGGTTGATCATGAATGGCTAATTAATTTAATTTCATTTGAGATTTATAGTAAACTCAGCTATTTTAGCTTAAATATTTTCTTCGCCCTGGTAATTATTCTCTCTCTTCTTTTGTTTAATATTTATATTCGTAAATTTTTTCCGCAAGTGCCGGATTGGCTTCTCGCCTGCTTGCAGCTCTTTGGTCTTATCGCCTGCTTACCTCATTTTGGAGTTCGTATGCAAGAATTCGGTTTTTTGTTTTTGCTGTTAGAGCTGTGGATAATTGCAGAATTTAATTATAAAAGAAAATGGCCGATGCTACTTTGGCTCTGGCCGCTTTTTTATTTATGGTCGAATATTCATGGTAGCTTTTTATTGGGGCTTAGTTTGCTTTTTATTTGGCCGTTAGTCAAATTAATAGAGCGTTATCTAATTTTTAGTAAATGGCGGAAATATTTTTCTCAAGAAAAGAATATTACGGCGAGAGAAGCAAAAATTTTCTTTCTTTTTTTTCTCGGTTCATTTTTTGTAACTCTACTCACCCCATATGGTCTGGAGCTCTATGCTTTCTTGGGCGGGTATAGTAATACTTTTTATTTGGGAGCGATTCAAGAGTGGACGCCGCAATTCCACTTCCCCTTTAATTATTGGCAATTATCATATTTATCTTTATTATCCCTTTCTCTAATACTTTATTTTTATAACTTAATTCATAAGAAAACCACTAAGATTAATCTTTGGCAATTGAGCTTAGTTTTCTTATTTTTATTTCTGAGCTTTAAATCGCGGCGGCATTTTCCCCTGATGTTTATCGCCACTTTTCCTTTTTTAATTAGAACTATTTATGATTTATTAGATTTAGAAAAAATAAAATATTTTTTAATCAGAAAAGAATTAAAATATGTCTTTTTAGTTTGTTTGGGTCTCGTTGGAATCCATCAATATATTAGTTTTCCAATTGTGGACGATCCGTTTCGTTATTTTTGTTCAAAATACCCTTGCCAAGCCACGGAATTCTTGCAGAAGGAAATCCAGTATAAGAATTTAAATATTTTTAATGAATATAATTGGGGCGGCTATTTAATTTGGACTTATCCCGAGAAAAAATTGTTTATCGATGGGCGAATTCCTCAGGCGGAATACGCGGGTCAGACATTTTTAGAAGAATATTTAGATTTTTTAAGGCCCCAAGCCGACTATAGCGCTAAATTAAATCAGTATAATATTAAATTAGTTCTAATTAAAACTAAGGATGAAAAAATAAAGGCGCACAATTTGGAAAAATTAATTTTTTGGCTCCGAGATTCTGATTTAAATTTCCCGAATTATTTAAGACGTTATTTGGAGGGGTCTTCTGATTGGCAAAAAATTTATTCCGACCCCATCGCTTCAATTTATTTAAAGATAAAATAATAATATGCTGGTAGAAATTTGCTTGCCCGTAAAAAATGAAGAAAAAATCCTCGCGGCTAACTTACGACAGGTTTTAGATTTTTGTCAGCAGGCTAATTTTAGATTCTCTTGGAAAATAATAGGTATTATTAATGGTTCAACCGATAAAACAGCCAGTATTTTTTTAGATTTTAAAAACAGGTACTCAGGATTAGTTGATTACGTTGAATTTAGCGGCGACGGACGAGGACGGGTTTTAAAAAAATATTGGCAGGAAAGCGGCGCGGATGTTTTAAGTTACTTAGATATTGATTTGGCGGTTTTGCCCGATCAATTGCCGGCCTTAATTCAGCCGATTATAGATGGGGAAGCCGACTTAGTAATCGGTTCGCGCCTATTGTCCAACTCCAAAACCAAGCGCTCTTATTTGCGCGAAACAACTTCCCGTTCTTTTAATTTTTTGACCCATATTCTTTTGCCGAATAAAGCCTCTGATTTGCAATGCGGCTTTAAAGCCGTTAGAGCGGATATTTTTAAAAAAATAGCTCCATTCATAAGAGACAATTATTGGTTTTTTGATTCGGAGCTAGTTATTTTGAGTCAATATTTTTCCTATCGGCTCAAGGAGACCCCGGTTGATTGGTCGGAAAACCGCTATGAAAAAAGGACAAGCAAAGTAAAAGTGGTTCGCGACATTATTAAATCTTTAAAAGATATATTAATATTCCGTTGGCGCCTATTCTTTATCCCGAAGAATTAAAAGATATCTAAATAGTGCTTTAATTCCGCTTGATGCGCTACCCGGTTGATAAGAATAATAATTAGATCTAAACGAATATTATCTAGATTGATTTTATTTTTTAAACAATAAGCAATTAGGGCGTTTTTTAAGTTTTTTGTTTGTAGCCGCGTCAAAGGAGCTTCCAGTGAACTTTCAGAATTTTTTACTCTAGTTTTAACTTCAATAAAAATAATTTTTTTCCCATCTCGGAAAATCAAATCAATTTCCTTGTAGCTTGATTTATAGTTTTGAGCGATAAATTGATAGCCTTTTTTGATAAGATATTCTTTGGCTAATTTTTCTCCCTGGTCGCCCAAAGTTTTATTAGTGGTCATATGGTTTTCATTAGAGACTTAAAACCCTCCCGTAACCAGGAGGGTCTTTTACTAAGAAAAATTTTTTAATGCTTAACTTTTAAGGAAGATATTTTTTAAGTTCCTGCTCGCGTTCTTTTTGCTTTTTTTGCAGAGGAATGGTTTTAATTTTTTTTATGATAAATATCATCCAGACAAGCATGACCAGGGCCCAAAGTGCGATCCAAAAACGGGCGGAAAAAAAGGGAACCATTTCGTAGTTGAAGAAAAGAATAATAAATCCAATAATCGCATTGCTTATAAAAAAATTGTAAAGCCGTTTAAACAATCCCCGGTAAAGACCACCTCGGCGCTTGATTAAAGCTAGCCCAATGGCTAGAGCCGCAAAAACAATAAGCAGGAAGATGAAACCTCTTTGGGCGAAAGGAGTCAGAGTCTCTGGGCGCAAAGTAAACCAATAACGCCAAGTCAGTAAGTTTGTCATAATTTTATTTAGAGTTTAGTTAGTATTAATCCGTAGTGATAAGGACCGGCCGAAAATTCTTCTTTGACATCAAGGCCGATTTTAGGAGCCGCTACTTTTAAGGAATCAAGCTTTACTCTTTTATCAAGAGTGGGGCCTAAAGGAGAATCGGCAGTTCCCCATTCAACGATTAAAAGTTTTCCGCCTCTTTTTAAAAGTCTAATCGCTTCTCTTAAAATTTCTATTCTTTTATCCGATTGGTATAAGACATTAACGAGCAAGGCGCTATCTAAGCTACTAGTTTCAACCGCCGTCGCCTTAAAAATTTCCAAGTTGCTCCAGACTATTTTAACCTGAGGGAAATTTTCTCTTAACGCTTGGCGCCTAATTTCATCAAGCGTGCTTTTTAAAATATCAACTGCGTAGACCTGGCCGCGTCTTCCCACCAACCTAGCTAGAGGCCAGACAAAGAAGCCAAAATTACCGCAACCTAGTTCGGCCACCTTCTGGCCCTCCTCAACTGTTATTTTACGTAAAATATTTTCAATGTCAAATAGGACGGTTTTTTTATTGTCGGACATATAATTTTATTTTTAGTCTACTAAGATTTGTCGAATAATTGTTTGCTCGCGACTATACTTCTTTTTAGCTGTAATTATTATATTATTTAACCCCTTTTTAAGATTAACGGTCTGGTCGAAATAGCCGTTATGGTTATTTAAGACGATTTCGCCGTTAATCTTTATTTCCGCTTCTGGTTCAGTTTGGCCGCTAATAACAATACTGGTTCCGGTTAACGCTAGATTAGTCGCTGGCTTAATAATAGTTAGTTGCGGCGGTAAAATAATTTTTTTAAAGTAGAATATTAAATAAAGGAAACAGATAGCGATCGCGGCGGCGATTAAAAGATTGCGAATTATTTTCGGAAAGATGATAAATTTATGGCGCGCTAAAATTTTTCTTGAAAAAGGATCTTCTTCGGAAGTGACCGTAATTTGGGAATCCCAGTCTTTGAGAATCTCCTTTACGTTTAAGCCGAGAAATGAGGCATATTCTTTGATAAAATTTTTGCCGTATAGGCCGGCTGGTAATTTTTCAAAACGCTCATCCTCAATCGCTAATAAATATTCGGGTCTGATATTTATCTTTTTGGCGATATCTTCAAGTTTTAGTTTTTTTAAGGAGCGCGCTTGGCGCAACTTATCACCCCAATTTTCTGTTTGATTAATTTTTTTAGGGGTGAAGGCAGTCATTTATTTTAAAGTTAGAATGATTCCGGAGTGCGAGACAGGGGTCATTTTATTAGTATTCCCATTCCAGTTCAGACCTAAAGATTGCAAGACAAATTTAATAATTAGATAGCTAGCAAAAACAATAAGCAGACCAATGACAGCGGCTACTATAATTTCTTTCGCTTTGCCGATTTTTTCGGTGCTGCCGGCAGAAACAAGAAACATAAATCCTCCATAAATAAACATGATTAGAGCGAGCGAACCAACGATGCCTAGAACCCAGCGCGAAGCGCCGATGGCTATTCCTAAAATATCATCCAGCGTATAATCACCTTCTGTATAGGGTGTTCCTCCGCCCGTACCGCTTGCGTTCGGATTGATAATTTGGGCCTGAGCGACCAAAGAGAAACTTGAGGCCGCCAGAATAAGACTTAAAAATGAAACAAGTAAAATTGTTTTTTTAAACATATTTGAAAATTAGTAAACAGTTTGTTGAACTTTAGCGGCGCCAGTGCTGATTATTTCTTGGATTTTATCAAGCGGATTTTTAGCGACCGCATCAATCATTTCCGCAATCGCATCTTCAGCCGCCTGAACGTTTTTTCCTCGGTACCAACTTTTAGCAGTTAAAACCTGGTCGGCGAAGACGCCAATTTCATTATCTTCTTTTTGCTTAGCAACTAGAGAACGCAAGGCCGTTGGTCTTTTTGTTTTTTCAGTATATAGTTTAGCCTGTTCTTCTTTGGTGATAAATTGGACGAAATCCCAAGCCTCGTTGGATACGGGACTTTTTTTCGAAACTACTTCAATCCAGTAATTAGCGAAATTAATATTGGTTGGTGGCACGCCTTCGATTTGTGGTAATTTTGTAACAGAGAAATTTAGTTTTGGAGCCTGGGCTTTTATAGTTTCTAAGTCGTAAGAATAACTGAACATAATTGCCAGATTACCGCTAATGAACATTTCTAAAGAGTTTGGTAATTCGCTATTCCAAGTATAAGACTCTTTCACCGGGTCGACAAAGTCAGTATAAAAACGTAAAGCGTCTAAGCCGGGGCTATAGTTTGTCGGGTTAGAGGAAGGGGTAGTATGAAATAAAACTTGTCCATTATCGTTCATCATAGTTGCGCCGCTTTGCATCATTAAAACCGCCAGAATATCACTATAGCGGTTTATATTTTTGCTCCCGCCCAGAGCAGCGCCAGATTGGATTAATCCCTTTTTAGAATCTTGTTTAGTGAGTTTTTTTACATCCTGAATAAATTCTTTGTTCCAGTAAGCGGGTACTTGGCTAATACCGGCATTATTAAACAGGTCTTTATTATAGTACATAGCCAGAGTATCAACGGACAGGGGAAGACCGTAAATTTTACCATCGTCTAGAATAACGTCTTGGCTCACCACATCAACAAAATTATCTTTTAGTTCTTTTAGAGAAATACTTTTGGCTGTCCGTGATTCCGGTACAACTTCTTTTTTTATAGTTCCTTGAGTGACCGGATAAACCATAGTAATTGACTCGGGCATTGGCGCTAACTTAGATTGGTATTTTTTCATCCAAGTATTGTGGATTGAAAAAACGTCCGGCCCCCTATCTTCAGCTAAGGCATTTAATAATTCAGATTCGTATTCACTATAACGCAATTTTTTATAATTGATAGTAATAAAAGGATGTAGCGCCTTGTATCGGCTAATAATCTCTTCAAAGGCATCTGGGCCATCAAATACTCGCCAATAAGTAATAGTAATTGGCTTCATGGCGTTCTTCGTTGCTTGATTGGTTATTTTGCACCCAAATCCAGAACTCAAAAGAAAAACCATTAATAAAAATAAAATCGTTATTTTTTTAAACATATTTTTAATTATTGTTGACGCCTTTATTATACCAAAAATAGCTTGAATATTCCAATTATTATTCTATTTTTGGTCGATATTGTAGGGCCTCGGCCAGATGTTCGGGCAAAATCAAGGAAGAACCGGCCAAATCAGCTATAGTGCGCGCAATTTTTAACACACGAAAGTAAGAACGAGAGGACAAGTTTAAACGAGAAACGGCTATTTTTAGTAGTTTTCGTCCCCCAGTATTCAAAAAGCAAAAAGAACGCGTTGCCTCGTTATTCATTTCAGCGTTAGTAGAAAAAGTAAAATTTATAAACCTTGCAGACTGGATTCGGCGGGCTTTTTCAACGCGCGTTTTAACTAAAAATGAACTTTCACTATTATTTTCAGCTTCGAGCCTTTCAAAGCTAATTCGTGGAACGTTAATATGAAGATCAATGCGGTCAATAAGAGGCCCCGATATTCGATGTCGGTAATCAATTATTTTTTTGTCCGAGCAGTGGCAAGTGATTTTTTTATCTCCTTGGTATCCGCAGGGGCAGGGGTTCATAGCGGCAACAAGAATAAAACGACAAGGAAATTTTAGAGAACCGGCCGCTCGGTTGATATTTATTAAGCCCTCTTCAAGAGGTTGGCGCAGGTTTTCTAGAGCAGAACGGACAAATTCCGGCAGTTCATCTAAAAATAAAACACCGCGATGAGCCAGTGATATCTCGCCTGGTCGAGGCCAGGCACCACCACCGATTAAAGCAACCCCTGAGGCGCTATGATGAGGAGTCCGAAAGGGGCGCTCCGTAATTAAAGAAAGCCTATTTTTAAGCTCGTCTGCCACGCTATAAATAGTGGTTACTTCTAAGGCCTCTTCTTCAGATAGGGGCGGAAGTATTCCTGGTAAAGCTTGGGCGAGTAAGGTTTTTCCCGATCCCGGAGGGCCAATCATTAAAATATTATGCCCGCCGGCCGCGGCGATTTCTAGCGCCCGTTTCGCCTTTTCTTGACCTCTGATTACTGCGAAATCAACGCCTCGCGTCATTTCTTGGTTTGTATCAGAAAATAATTTCAGAGCGATCGGAGGTTCGTCGTAGGAAGAAATAGTCTTTCTACCCTTGAGATGGTCTATTAGTTGTTTTAGATTTTTAACAGGAAATATTTTTAAATCAGGAATTAATCTAGCCTCTTGCTTATTCTCTTCAGGAATAAAAAGATTTTTTATCCCCAAGGATTTTGTTTTTAGAGCAATAGCGAGAATGCCGCTGACGGAGCGAACGTCTCCGCTTAAAGATAATTCACCAACGATTAAAGATTCATTAAAGTTCATGGCAAATTTATTTTTTAAAGCTAGGATACTGAGAGCAATCGGTAAATCATAAGACGAACCATGTTTTTTAATATTAGTTGGCGCCAGGTTAACTGTTATTTTTCGTCGAGGAAATTCACAGGGACAATTCCGCAGAGCGCTCTTTACTCTTTCTTTCGCCTCAGACACAGAGGTGTCGGGCAAACCGACAATGGTGATTTGTCCGAAGTCGCCGCCGCCTGAGTCGGCTTCAACTTCAATTAATTCTGCATTCAAGCCAATCAAAGCAGCTGATAAAATTTTTGTTGCCATAAGTTTAATTACCAAAAAACCATCTTATTAAGATGGTTTTAAAATAGCAGGCGGAGAATGAATAATATTTAAATTTTTTTAAAAATATTTTTATTTTTTTAAATCATCAAGCTTAACGCTCAGGAGCTTACTGACGCCGTCGGACTCCATAGTAACGCCGTAGAGTATGCTCGCGCGCCGCATAGAGGCGCGGTTATGGGTAATAACGATGAACTGTGTTTTATTGGATAAATCATCAAGAATTTTAGCTAGCCGTTCGGAATTAGCCTCATCAAGCGCCGCATCGGCTTCATCTAAAACAACAAAGGGTGAGGGGTTAGCGCTAATAATAGCACTGATTAAGGCAATCGCCGTTAAAGCACGCTCTCCGCCCGATAACATCGAAACCGCTTGGATCTTTTTGCCGGGTGGCGTCGCCTGGATTTCGATTCCAGCCAAACCAACGGCGTTATGTTTTTTAAGGAATCTTATGCGTTTAAGCTTCTCATCATTTTCATTTTTAATTTCAGCTTCAACCGGAGTAAGCCCAGTATTCAGAGCAGCGCCCTTACCGCTTCCGTTACCATTATTAAGATTATTTTTGTTGTCTTCTTTTTCTAAATCATCAAGCATGACTTTGGAGATTTTAGCTGAACCGCCATTAAAAAGAATCTTGAAATAGTCATTGAATTTTTCGGAAATAACTTTAAATTCTTGATCAAAACGTTCTTTGATATTAAGATCTAGTTCGTAGATGATTTCTTCGAGCGATTTTACGGCTTTATGTAAATCATCTGTTTGAGCGGCTAGAAAATCATAGCGCTCCTTAGTTTCAGAAAATTCTTTTTCAGTTTCCGGATCAATCCCACCGATTTGCTCTAGTTGAATCTTATTATTATTAATATTTTTTTGCCAACGATCAATCGCTATTTCTTCAGTTGTTAATTTATGATTTTTAATGTCGCTTATGCTTAATTCGTCGTTTCTAATATTCGCCTCCAAATCTTCCAACTTCGTTTCGTAGCGGGTCGCCTCAACTTTAAGGTTATTGAGTTCGTTCAAAATGGAATTTAAATCTTGTTGGATAGACTGGATAGCTCTTTGATATTCAAACATTTGGCTTTTTTCTTTTTCTTGGGCATCGCTTAGAGCGTCTAATTTAGCCTCTAGTGATTCAATTTCTATATTTAAGGTCGTTAGCTTTTTAGATATTTCTTTCTTTTCCGCTTCAATTCCGCTAGCATCAAATTTAGTTTGGCTTTTAGCTAATTTAGTTTTTAGATCAATAATCTCTTTTTCAATTTGTCCTTTTTTAGCCTGCAAAAGGCGAAGACGCTCTGCTAAGGTAGAAGATTTAAGACGGCAATCATTGATTTTATTATTTATAATCTGTTTTTTCTCTAGCCAGTCATTTAAATTGTAATTAGAAAGTAAAAGAGCTCGCTCTTTATCTAGTAATTCAATTTTTTTATTCAATTCTTTCTTTTCTGCTTCCAGTTGACCCGCATCGAACTTCACTTGCGCTTTTTCCAGCTTAGCTTGGATGTCAGAAATTTCTCGAGTCATTTGCAAGTCTTTCTCTTCTAAAAGGCGAAGACGCTCGCTAACAGCTGAAAGGCGAAGACGCTCACTATTTAGATTCTCTTGAGTCGTCTGCTTAGCCTCGTTTAAAGAAATAATTTCCGATTGAGTTTCTTTAATTTGGTTTAGTTTATCATCGTCCAAGCCGCCGATGAGTTTGGTTATTTTCTTTTGAAAATCATTTTTTGCCTCGGAGATTAATTTTTTTATTTTAATCAAGTCAGTCTCTTTTTCAATTATTTCCAACTGCTTTAAGAATTCATCGATTAATTTACTAATAGCCTCGTTTTGTCCTTCGTTTTTTCCACCGGCACGTAATTCTTTATTAAGATTTTCTAAAGTTTTGTTTAAAAGGCTCAGTTTTTCTTGGAGAGAATCTAGTTTTTTTATTTGGGCGACTTCTTGATCACGATTATTCTCTAATCTTAATTTATCGATTTCATTTTTTAGTTTAGCCAATTCAGTCGTTAATTCTTCCTTTTTATTGTTAAGCCAAGAAACGTCAAATTGTCCTTGAATTTCAAGATTAGCCTCTAAAACTGCTTCTAACTTGGAGATTTGTTTAAAATATAAAGATTTTTCTGTTTCCAGGCGTTCAATTTTAAGACGAGTTTCTTGGGATTTGCTAATTTCTAAATTAATAGACGTTAGCTCCGATTGGAGCAAAACTTCTTCTTGCCCACTTCCATTTTTAGAGAGAGTTGTAATCTCTGTCGAAATATTAGAAAGCTCGGCTGTTAGTTCGCCTTGTTTATTAGTTAACCAAGAGACATCAAATTGTCCTTGAGACTCAAGCTGCATTTCTAACTCTATTTGAAGTTTTGCTAATTGTTTTTGTAATTGGCCTCGTTGGCTCTCTAATTCTTTAAGCCGCGGCTGGAGTTCGTTTATCTCCCTAAAATTATTAGTATTACGGATTTTGTTTAATTCATCATTTAGTTTCTCCGATTTTTTTTCCAAGTCTAATTTATTTTTTTCTAAATTTAAAAAGGTGTTGTTAGCTTTTTCTAATTTTTGATTAATATCCTGCCAGAGAAAACCGTAGTAGTTCAACTGGACGGCGTGCAAGTCATTAGAAATTTCATCGCGGCGTTTTAATTTTTCAACTTGGCGAGTTAGACTCTTAAGGCGCGGACGAATTTCCGCCAGGAGCATTTCTACTTGCTGGAGATTCTCGTAACTCGATTCTAGCTTATTTAACGCACTATCACGTTTAATTTGGAATTGTTTAACGCCGGTTGCTTCGTCAAAAAAGTCTTTTCGTTCCGCCGCCGAAGTATTTAAAAAGTTCTCGACCATTCCTTGCCCAATGACGCTATAGGTTTTTTGTCCGAAGCTGGCTTTGGCCAAGAACATTTGAATATCAGAAAGGCGAACCCGGTTATTATTAAGCAGATATTCGCTCTCGCCGCTCCGGTAAATGCGGCGTGTAATTATTATTTCCGGGCAGCTTAAAATTATTTGGTCAAAATCGCTTTCTTTTTCTATCTTTTCGGGCGCGTTAACTTGGCTTTTAACCATTTCCGAATTATTCAAATATAAAGAGACCTCAGCCATGCCAAGTTGGCTCTTTTTATCAGAGCCGGAAAAAATAACATCTTCACTTTTTTTGCCACGGATAGTTTTAAGACTTTGTTCGCCTAGTGCCCAGCGGATAGAATCGGCCACATTTGATTTGCCGGACCCATTGGGACCGACAATAGCCGTCAGCCCTCTTTTCTGGCCGCCCACTAAACCGGAGAAAATTAATTTATTTTTATTGGCGAATGATTTAAAGCCTTGGATTTCTAGTTTTTCTAAATACATAAATCGCTACTTTTTGATTTAAACTTTTTCCTATATAATACTATAATAAAGTATATAAGCTAAAAAGACAAATAAAATATGATTATTTCTTTAAGCGGGGCCCTTGGGTCAGGGAAAAGCACAATTGCGCAAATGTTGGCTGATAAATTAAATTGGCCACGTTATTATATGGGTGGTTTGCGGCGAGAAGCCGCTAAAAAAAGAGGGATGACTCTGGCTGAGTATAATAAATTAGGAGAAACCGATCCGAAGACTGATCAGGAGGTCGATTACTTCCAGAGAGATTTAGGAAAAACAGAAGATAACTTTGTGATCGAAGGGCGCACTTCTTGGTATTTTATCCCCCACTCGTTAAAAATATATTTGGACGTTAGCCTAGAGGAGGGAGCCAAGCGTATTTTTAGCAATTTACAGCAAAAAAATGAGCGCAATGAAGATAATAATCTAAATAGCTGGCAGGATGTTATAGAAAGTAATAAGGCCCGATTTGAAAGTGATAGAATTAGATACCGAAAATACTATAATATTGATGTTTACGACCCTAAAAATTAT
>Ga0172381_10001327_pt1 | contig 29393 bp, 20 predicted proteins | sample Leawel6488metaG_FD_119754 | JGI IMG/M metagenome (GOLD analysis project Ga0172381, IMG submission 119754) | Leachate microbial communities from a municipal landfill in Southern Ontario, Canada - Leachate well 64-88 metaG | ecosystem: Engineered > Solid waste > Landfill > Unclassified | place... | reverse complement strand
CGGCGTGGTGGCAATGGACGAATAGGCGAAATTCGTATGTCCCATATTGCCGCCGGCCTGGAAGAAGACACTGTTTTCCTTGTTGATGGCCCAGGTCAGGGCGCCCGTCACCCAGTTGAAGCGATCGGAGTAGAAACCGTCATTCCAAGACAAGGAAGCGGTGACCGGCCCTATGGTGTAATTGGCCTGGATGCCCTTGTTGACGGCATTCTCCTGGCCCCAGAGCAAACCGCGCTCAGTGTTCCAGTTCTGGTAGCTGAAGGTGTATTCCGCGCCGATCAGGGTCGGGAGTTTGCCGATCTGGACATTGAAATTATCGGTGGGGGCGATTTCAAGATAACCGACGGGAAGGGCGCCGAAGGTGTTCTGAGTGAAGGTGCCGGTGGAGAAATAGCTGGAGCCCAGGGTCATGACGTTATACGCCCCTGCCTGCAGATAAAATTGCACGAGTCCGGTGTTCTTTTGGATGATGACCATGCCGTTGCTGATGTCGGCAGAAGCAGATTTGGTTGCCGGAGTGTTTGCCGGGCCGGAAGTGGTGGGGGCGAACTTGTTGTCCTGCCAGACGCCGTAGCCGCTTGCCACGCCCTGCACGTTCAGCGTGCCCAAAGGGCCGGCATGGAAGGTCAGGGGGCTGGGCAAAGCCAGAGGTGATGCATGACCAGTCCCGATCGCCAGCGGCGATAGGGCGAGCACAGTCAGCGGGATGATTTTATGACGATAACCCCTTTTGGAACTCTTCATGTTTGCTGCTCCCATTGGTGTGAAATTACAGGGAGCTTCTAGCAAACTTGGTGCCAACTTATAACAGGCTATAACTTAACGTTTTTTGGAAAAGGACGAGGAAGTGACCGCGGTTGGTGCACCATATCAACGCGCTGCGCACTGTTATGGTGCAACCCTTGGGGTGGTCGGAATCGGATCTTCAGGGCGCGACGGATTCGCTCAGGGAAAGCTCTTCCATGTCCAGATGAACATCATACCCCCAGAGGGTGTGAATCAAATGGAGGGTCTTTTGGGCTTCCTCCTGATCGAGGGGCTGGGAATCCATCTGCCGTAGACGCAGATGGCGGTCCCCCCAGCGATCCACGGACACGATCTGAATGTCCGGCGGGCGGGTGCTTTCAGCGATTTGTCGGGCAAAAGCCTGGCGCAGATACTGGTAACCCGAGTCATCATGGATGGCGCTGACCCGGTACGCCGTAGCGTCCTGGTCGTTGCTCAGGGCAAAGAGGTGCAGGTCGCGCATGACCTTGGGCGAGAGGTATTGCAGGACGAAGCTCTCGTCACGGAATTCGCGCATGGCGAAGTGAATCTGCTTGCGCCAGTCGGGGTCTCCGGCAAAGGAAAACCAGCGGCGGTCTTCGTCCGTGGGCGCGAGACAAATCCGTTTGATGTCCTGGAACACGGCAAAACCCAGGGCATAGGGGTTGATTCCGCTGTAGCGCGGATCATCAAAGTCTGGCTGGAAGGTGACGGCGGTGTGGCTGGCGTAAAACTCCAGCAGGGTGCCGTCGGTAATCAGCCCCCGGGCGTGCAGGCTGTGCAGGATATGGTAATGCACGAAGCACGCGAAGCCCTCGTTCATGATCTTGGTCTGTCCCTGGGGGTAGAGATACTGGGCGATCTTGCGCACGATACGCAGTATTTCCCGTTTCCAGCCCTCCAGGTGTGGGGCGTTTTTTTCGATGAAATAGAGCAGGTTTTCCTGGGGGGCTGGCGGGAATGCGGCGGAATCAACGGGCTGGCTGGTGTCATGCGGAGGCAGGGTGCGCCATATTTCCAAGAGCTGCTGCTGCAGGTAGCGTTCACGTTCTTCGCGGCGTTGCTCTTCCTCGCGGGCCGAGAGCTGGCGCGGGCGGCGGGCGCGATCCACGCCGTTGCGGCTGATGGCATGGGCCGCATCCAATACGTCGGTTACCGTGTCGATCCCGTAGCGCTCCTCGCAGCGGGCGATGTAGCGCTGGGCGAACGCCAGATAGTCCAGAATGCCCTCCGCATCCGTCCATTGCCGGAAGAAGACATTGTTCTTGAAAAAGGCGTTATGCCCATAGGCCGCATGGGCGATCACCAGAGTCTGCATGGTCATGGTGTTTTCTTCCATGAGGTAGCTGATGCAGGGGTTGCTGTTGATCACCAGTTCATACGCCAGACCCATTTCGCCGCGACGGTACTGCCCGGATTCGATGGCACGTTGCTTGCCGAAAGACCAGTGGGCGTAATAGACCGGAAGCCCGATGGAGGCATAGGCATCGAGCATCTGCTCGGCGCTGATGATCTCCAACTGGTTGGGATAGGTGTCGAGCTGGAGTTCTTCCGCGGCGATGGCCGCAACTTCTTCGGTGACCGCATCGATCCGCGCGAAGGTCCAGTCATTGTCGGTAAAGAGGAACCTAGACATGGCTTGGCGTCTCCTCAGTGGCAAAGAGTGTCCGGAACATCGGGTAGATATCCTCGCGCTCGCTGGCGCGGGCGGTGACCAGCTCCGGGAAGTCCTGGGCAATGGCATCGTAGAGTCGCAGAAGGTCACTCTCGCTGTCCCGGTTGACCTCCAGATAGAAGAGGTTGCGCAGGCGTGGCAGCAGGTTCAGAAGGTGCTCTTCCACCACGGCGTTGTCGGCAAAATAATTATCACCGTCGGATACCTGTGCCAGATAGACATTCCATCGGTCCGGGGGAAAGCGTTGTTGCATGATTTCTTCACTCAGGATGATGGCCGGAGAGACCAGCGTCCCACCTCCCTCGCGGGCGCCGAAAAACGCCTGTTCAGTGCACTCCGAGGCGGTGCTGTGGTGCTTGATGAAGACCATCTGCACGGCCTGATAGTGCCGGTGCAGGAACAGATATAGCAGCAGAAAGAAGCGCTTGGCCAGGTCCTTTTCCTTTTCACCCATACTGCCCGAAACGTCCATGACGCAGAACATCACCGCGTTGGTAATGGGGTGGGGTTGCTGGTCGATATGGGCGAAGCGCAGGTCAGCCTCGTCGATGAATGGAATCGCCTTGATTTTGCGCTCCAACGCGTCAATCTGATGATCCAGTTCGCTGAGGCGCTCCTGCTCTACGGAGACATCCTGCTTCTGTGCCAGACGGCCTTGAATCTCCTCCCGCAGGACGTTGCGAGCATCCAGCAGATCCTGCAATTCGCGGCGTTTTCCGGCACGCAAAGCCAGTCGGCGGGCACGGGCGGCACGCATGGTGCGGCCGACGTGCATGCGGGAGGGGCTGCCGTCCTTGATGAAACCCGCCCGCCGCCATTGATCGGCCTGGATATCCCCCTGCGCGGTCTTGCGCAGGTTGGGTAAGGCCAGCCCGTCGAAGAGCAGGTCCAGAAACTCGTCGGCGGAGAGGACGATGGCGACTTCGTCGTCACCCAGACCGTCGGGTGAGCCCTCGCGGCTTTTACCGGAGCGGCCACCTCCTTCGGGTTTGTTGATTTCGTCGCCACGCTGATATTCCTTGTTACCGGGTAACACCCGCTCCCAGGAGGTATCGCTGAGGTCGCGGCGAAAGCTGGGTTCATGGAGATCGCGGGTGGGGATGGAAACGGGTTGGTCGGTATTGGCCAGATCCTCAATGGAGCCGGAGCGGGCCATTTTTTCGACGGCGACCTTGAGTCGGGCGCGGACACGTCTTTGCAGGCGATCCTGATTGGCCGTGGATCGGGTTCCGGAACTGCGCCGGTCGATGATCATGCTCATGGCAGACTCCCTGGTGGCGACGCCTCACTTTCATTATGACCTAAAATGGGGCGGATGGTTACGGTGGACCTCCCCCAGGGACGGCCCACCGAGAACACGGTTTATTCGTAGACCTGCTCACCGTGCTGGGTGATGTCCAGCCCCTCCCGTTCCTGCTCAGCGATGACGCGCAGGCCCAGGGTCCAGTCGATGACCTTGAGGATGATGAAGCTGACGATGGCATCATAGGCCATCGTGACACCAACACCCGTCGCCTGAATGAGCAGTTGTCCGGTATTCCCTTCCAGCATACCCGCCGTGCCACCGATGGCTTTCACCGCGAAAACGCCGGTCAGCAACGCGCCGATGATGCCGCCGATGGCATGGACGCCGAAGGCATCCAGAGAATCGTCGTAACCCAACCGGTTCTTCAGGTAGACCGCAGCCCAGAAACAGATGACGCCTGCCGCAAGGCCGATCCACAATGCACCCATGGGGCCGACAAAACCCGAGGCGGGGGTAATGGCGACCAAACCGGCTACGGCGCCAGAAGTCATGCCCAGCACCGTCGGCTTGCCGCGCGCCAGCCATTCCGCAAACATCCAGGAGAGGGCCGCCACGGCGGTCGCAATCTGGGTGGTAGCCATGGCCATCCCCGCGCGGTCACTGGCGGCGACCGCCGAACCGGCGTTGAAGCCGAACCAGCCCACCCAGAGCAGGGAGGCGCCGATCAGGGTATACATCAGATTATTGGGGTGCATGGCGTCATGCTGGTAACCGATCCTCTTGCCCATGACGAGCGCTGCGACCAGCCCGGCGATACCGGCGTTGATATGCACCACGGTGCCGCCCGCGTAGTCGAGGACGCCATCCGCGGCCAGCCAGCCGCCTGGGCCCCAGACCATGTGCGCGATGGGCGCATAGACCAGCAACGACCAGAGCCCGGTGAACCAGAGCAGGGCGGAGAACTTCATCCGTTCGGCAAAGGCGCCGACAATCAGGGCCGGCGTGATGATGGCGAAGGTCATCTGAAAGGTCATGTAAACCGATTCCGGAATGGTGGGGGCCAGACCATTGGCGGAATCCAGGCCCATGCCGTTGAGGAAAAGTCGACTCAGCCCGCCCAGGAAAGCATTGCCTGAGGTGAAGGTCAGTGAGTAGCCTATGAACATCCACAGTACGGAAACCAGGGCCGTGATGGCGAAACTCTGCGCCGCCGTGGCCAGGACATTTTTCTTGCGCACCATGCCCGCATAAAAGAGGGCCAGGCCGGGGACGGTCATGAGCAGCACCAGAGCCGTGGAGCTCAGCATCCATGCCGTATCGCCGCTGTTAAAGGGTGGGGTGGTATCGGCCTGGGCCAGCGGGCTGGCCAACCCTATCCATGCGCCGATCCCCGACGCCACCGGTAAATATTGGTATTTCGCTCCCTTCTGCATCTTGTCGCTCCTTTTTTGCCCGTTATGGGGCCGTTCGCCCCGTGCTTGCTCAGGTAGCGTCAAGCAATAAGTGTGCAAGCCAGGCAGGCTCAGGAAAGATAAGGGCTCATGGATCGTGGCAGGAGACCGGGAATGCCGAGCGCACCAAAATGGTGCGCTCTATCCCCTGCGCTGGTGGAGTCGGCCATCCCGGTCAAAAAAAGCCCGCGGGTGCGGGCAGGATAGCGGGACAGGTCGAAGCGCGGGCCGTTGGCCCTCTCTGCGATGGCACGGGGCCTCTAATGATGCTTGCGATAACGCATATACCAGTCCACCAGCAGGCGTACCTGCTTTTCGGTGTAGCCCTTGGAAGTCATTCGTGCGACAAAGTCCTGATGTTTGCGTTCGTCCTCCGAGGAGCTCTTCTTGCCGAAGGAAATCACCGGTAGCAGATCCTCGGTATTGGCAAACATCTTCTTCTCGATGACCGCGCGCAGCTTCTCATAACTGGTCCAGGCCGGGCTGACGCCGTCGTTGGATGCCTTGACCCGCAACACGAAGTTCACCACTTCGTTGCGGAAATCCTTGGGGTTGGCGATGCCCGCCGGTTTCTCGATTTTTTCCAGTTCTTCGTTGAGCAGGCTGCGGTCCATGAGTTGCCCGGTATCGGGGTCACGGAATTCCGTATCCTGCAGCCAGAAATCGGCGTACTGGATGTAGCGGTCAAAGAGATTCTGGCCGTAATCGCCATAACTCTCCAGATAGGCCTTCTGAATTTCCAGACCGAGGAACTCGGCATAACGGGGGGCCAGTTCGGTCTTGAGGAAGGCGAGATAGCGGGATTCCAGTTCTGCCGGAAACTGTTCGGCACGGACCTGGGTTTCCAGCACATGCAGGAGGTGTACCGGGTTGGCCGCTATCTCGTCGCTGTCGAAGTTGAAGGTGCGTGACAGGATTTTGTAAGCGAAGCGCGTGGAAATGCCGTCCATGCCCTCGTCCACGCCGGACGCGTCACGATATTCCTGCAGGCTTTTGGCCTTGGGGTCCCGATCTTTGAGGGACTTGCCATCGTAGACCTCCATCTTGGACCACAGGCTGCTGTTGCCGGGCTCCTTGAGACGGCTGAGGACGGAGAAACGGGCCAGCATGTCCATGGTATCGGGGGCACAGGGGGCAGCGTTGAGGGCGCTGCTTTCGAGGAGCTTGTGGTAGATCTGCGTCTCCTCCGTGACGCGCAGGCAATAGGGCACCTTGACGATATAGACGCGGTCGAGGAACGCCTCGTTGCGCTTGTTATTGCGGAAAGCAGACCATTCCGATTCATTGCTGTGGGCCAGGATGATGCCCTGGAAGGGCATGGCGCCGAAACCTTCGGTACCGTTGTAGGTGCCCTCCTGGGTGGCCGTCAGCAGGGGGTGGAGCATCTTGATGGGCGCCTTGAACATCTCGACGAACTCCAGCACGCCCTGAGTGGCGACGTTGAGGCCGCCCGCATAGGAATAGGCATCGGGATCGTCCTGGGAGAAATCTTCCAGCTTGCGGATATCCACTTTGCCGACGAGGCTGGAAATATCCTGATTGTTCTCGTCGCCCGGTTCCACCTTGGTGATCCCCACCTGGTGCAACTGCGACGGCATCAGGCGGTGCACGGTGAACTTGCGAATGTCACCACCGAACTCGCGCAGTCGTTTGGCGGCCCAGGGCGACATTACGCCATGGAGGGCGCGGGAGGGAATGCCGAAGCGGTCTTCCAGCACCGGGCCATCTTCATCCCGGTCAAAGAGACCGAGGGGTGACTCGAAGAGTGGCGATACCCTGCCATGGGCGGCGAGGCAGTAGATGGGATAGTGCTCCATCAGGCTCTTCAGGCGTTCCGCCAGAGACGATTTGGCGGCGCCCACCGGACCGAGCAGATAGAGAATCTGTTTGCGCTCTTCCAGTCCCTGCGCTGCGTGACGGAAATACGCGACGAGGTTTTCCACCACGTCTTCAATGCCATAGAAGTCCTTGAAGGCGGGATAGGTGAGCAGTTTGCGGTTCATGAAAATGCGCGACAGCCGGGGATCAGCCTGGGTGTCCACCACCTGTGGCTCGCCGATGGCCGCCAGCATCCGCTCCGCCGCGGTGGCGTAAGCCATGGGCTCCCGGGCACAAAGGTCGAGATAGGCATCGATGGAAAGGGTGACTTCCTGCTGCTGCAGGAAACGCTCCTGGTAACGGTCGAATAACGCCATTTGCCACTCCTTGCGGCATTGCCGCGTCTGCGATTAGTTAGACCTGCCATCGGTCGTCGCGGTTCGCTCATGGGGAAGACCCCCGGGTACACCATGAAACTAGCATTTCCTGTGCCAGTCTGACATTTCCTGCCCCAGTTGCCTGCTGTTCTACCATGGAGATGACAGCGTGCAATCACCCCGAATAGGGTGCGCTGGAGTGGTGCGCCACTGCACAAGTATGGTGCAGAACCTGGGGATGCGCCAGTGCAGCGCGGGTGCTTCATCCCTGGTAGATGGTTGGTTCGGGGACGGCGGTAGTTTTTAACCTGTTGTTCTACATATTCTTTTCAAGAACGTTTGCCTTGAGGACGAAAAAAAGGGCGGAATAATCGCCCTGGAAGCCACTTGAGGAGGAGTGATCACATGACCATGATCAGTATTTATAAAGCAGGAAGCGTGCCATGTTCGATGCAGTCTTTCAGCCTGATGCCATGGGCCGCGCCATGCGTAGGTCCAGGGTATGGGGATAGTCTGGTTGATCTTCCGCGTGGGGGGGCAGCCAAGCCTGCTCACCGCTGCCGGTGGGCACGAAAAGGCTCTCGCCCGGACCCTGCAGGATCGGCTCCAGTTGCGGGCCCTGACTGTGGCCGGTCGTGGTGAAACGGCTCTGGCGCCGCGCCTCTGCTTCCCAGGCATTGACCGGGAAGGCCTCCGGATTGCGCCCGCCGGGATGCATGACGTGGTAGCTGCAGCCGCCCACGCTACGCCCATTCCAGGTGTCGATCAGGTCAAAAGTCAGCGGCGTATGCACCGGAATGGTGGGGTGCAGCGCGGATGGCGGTTGCCAGGCGCGGTAGCGTACCCCGGCTACCTGCGCATCGTGCGCACGAGTGGCCTGCAGCGGCACCCGTCGTCCGTTGCAGGCGAGCACATGGCGTCCCGGAGTCATGCCCGTTACCCGCACCTGCAGCCGTTCGACCGATGAGTCCACATAGCGCGCCGTGCCGCTACCCGTCATCTCTTCGCCGAGAACGTGCCAGGGTTCGATGGCGGCGCGCAATTCGATGTCGATCTCGCCGATCCGGACGTGACCGTATCGTGGAAAGCGAAACTCGGAGAAGGGTGCCAGCCAGTCGAGATGGAAGGGAATATCGTGTTCCTGCAGGTCCGCGCAAATATCGCGCAGGTCCTCCCAGAGATAATGGGGTAGCATGAAGCGATCGTGGAGGGCGGTGCCCCAGCGCACCAGTTCATGACGATAGGGGGTTTCCCAGAAACGCAGCAAAAGGCTGCGCACCAGCAGTTGCTGCGCGAGGCTCATGCGTGCGTGGGGCGGCATCTCGAAGGCCCGTAGTTCCACCAGCCCCTGCCTGCCAGCGGCCCCGACCGGCGAATAGAGCTTGTCGATACAGATTTCGGCGCGGTGGGTGTTGCCGGTAATGTCCACCAGTAGATTGCGGAAGAGACGGTCCACCAGCCATGGCTGCGGCACGATGCCGGGCGGCACCTGAGCAAAAGCAATCTCCAGCTCGTAAAGGGCCTCATGGCGCGCCTCATCCACCCGCGGCGATTGACTGGTGGGGCCGATAAACATGCCACTGAAAAAATAGGACAAGGCCGGGTGATGCTGCCAGTAGGTGATGAGGCTCTGCAGCAGATCGGGGCGGCGCAAAAAGGGACTGTCGCCGGGAGTGGCGCCGCCGAGTGTCATGTGATTGCCGCCGCCGGTGCCGGTATGGCGTCCATCCAGCATGAATTTTTCGGCGGTCAGCCGACAGGCGTGGGCATCGTCATAGAGGGCCGTGGTCTTTTTCACCATCTCCTGCCAGTGCGTGGAAGGATGGATATTGACCTCGATGACCCCAGGGTCGGGGGTGACGAGCAGCTTCTCCACCCGTGGATCGCTGGGCGGCGCATAACCCTCGATGACTACCGGCATATTGAGTTCGGTGGCGCTATGTTCGACCGCGCCGAGCAGGTACAGATAGTGTTCCGCCACCTGCAAGGGCGGGAAGAAGCAGTACAGGCAACCTTTGCGGATTTCCAGGGTGACTGCGGTATGGGGGATCTCCTCCCAGAGTCGCTGGTCCGTCGTGGACGATGGCTGCGCTTCAGGGACATGGCTGTCACGCGCGGCGATCTCGCCGTGGATGTCCGGCAATGCCGACATGGGCGCGAAGGGGTCAGTCTCCGGCTGCCACTTTTTATGGGCTTCGACGACCCAGGGCAGGCTGTCGAGGGGCAGACGCATGCCCAGCGGCGAGTCGCCAGGCAGCAGAATCAGCCGCCCGCCCCGGAAACTCCACGGCGCCGAGTACCAGCGCCGCTGTTTCCAGTCCCAGGCGAGGGGCAGTACCCAGCCCACCGGCTGATCGAGTCCCGCCTGCAATTTGCCGATCAGCGCCTGGCGTTCCAGCGGGTCGTCGAGGCGATGGGTGCTGAGATCGATATTGATCGGAGTGCGGCCCTCCTGATGCAGGATATGCCAGGCGTCCTCGTAAGCGGGCAGCAGACGGTCGCTGTCGAGTTGCAGATGACGGGTCAGGGTACAGGCGAAGTTGTGGATGTCATCCGCCTGCCAGCCGTAGTCGTGCAGCGGCTCGGCGAGCAGCCGGGGCGCGCGCCACAGGGGGAACCCATCCTTGCGCCAGTACAGACCGAGCGCCCAACGCGGCAGCGCTTCGCCGGGATACCATTTGCCCTCACCCGTGTGCAGCAGTGCGCCGGGCGCGAAGCGCTGGCCGAGGCGACGCACCAGCGTTTCGGCGCGTTCCCGCTTGTGCATGCCGAGGGCTTCCTGATTCCATTCGGCGGCATCCACTCCTTCAGTGGCGACGAAGGTTGGTTCGCCGCCCATGGTGAGACGCATGTCGGCGGCCTGTAAACGCTGATCCAGCGCATCGCCGAGGCCCATGATCCGTTCCCATTGCCCGTCGGTGTACGGCTTGGTGACGCGGGGCGTTTCCAGCAGGCGGGTCACGGTATTGGCGAAGTGAAACTCGGCCTCGCAGGCACCGGTGGCGCCGGTAATGGGGGCCGCGCTTTCATAATGCGGGGTACAGGCCAGCGGGATGTGGCCCTCTCCGGCAAACAGTCCGGAGGTCGGGTCGAGACCGATCCAGCCGGCGCCGGGGACATAAACTTCTACCCAGGCATGGAGATCCGTGAAATCGCTGGCGGGGCCTGCGGGTCCGTCCAGGGGCGCCTGATCGGCCACCAGTTGCACCAGATAGCCGGACACGAAGCGAGCCGCGAGCCCCATGTGGCGGAGCACCTGCACCATCAGCCAGGCGCTGTCGCGGCAGGAGCCACTGGCCTTTTTCAGGGTCTCCTCCGGTGTCTGCACCCCGGCCTCCATTCGCAGGGTATAGCCGATCTGTCCCTGCAGGCGTTGATTGATGGCCACGAGAAAATCCACGGTACGCTGGCGCTGGCGGCGGATATCGAGCAGAAAACGCCGTAGCAACGGGCCGGCCTCTTCCTGTTCCAGGTAGGGTGCGAGTTCCTTGCGGAGGATGGGGTCATAGGGGAAGGGCCAGTGTTCGGCACTGGGTTCTATGAAGAAATCAAAGGGGTCGATCACGGTCAAATCGGCGATGACCTCTACATCCACCTTCAGCGAGCGCGCGCGCTCGGGAAAGACCAGGCGCCCCTGGTAGTTGCCGAATGGATCCTGTTGCCAGTTGAGAAAATGCCTGGCCGGTTCGACATGGAGCGAGTAGGCCAGGATCGGGGTGCGACAATGGGGCGCAGGGCGCAGGCGCAGCACATGGGGGTGGATATCCACCAGCCGGTCAAAGTCATACACGGTCTGGTGTCGCAGTACGACATGGATGCCCATGATGATTTCCTCCGAAGTGGGTGTGCGCCGCGTCCGCGGTCAGGCCTGCGCGGCATTCAGGAGCAGCCCGCTCGGCACTCCGTCGAAACCGGTATCCTCCCGGGCAAAATAGGTGCCCTGAATCGTGCGGTGCACCATGGCGAGATCTTTCTGTGCCTGATCCAGATACTCATGGAGCAGGTCCGGGCGCAAATTCGCCAGTTTCAGGGCATCCAGACGCCGCCGCGCGCGGCGCACGGCCTCGGCGGGGATGCCCGCGTTGGGCAGATAGGCGAGCGCCACCTCCATCTCCCCCAGGCAGTACTTCATGCTGCGCGGAAACTTGTTATCCTTGAGCAGATAGTCTACCACCTGATTGCTGCGCACCTGCACCGAGACATGACGGCGGTACATCTCAAAGGCGCTGAGCGCACGCAACACGCCCAGCCAGAGGCTGCTGGTGGTCGTTTTCTGTAGCCCCTGGTCCTGAGGCAGAATCACGGCGCTGGTCACGTCGACGATGCGGGTGGTCATGTCGGCGCGTTCCATGTTGCGGCCCAGCTTGATGAACTGGTACACGTTGTCCTGGCTCATGCTGCTGATGAGCAGTCCCACCAGGGCGTGGCGTCGGGAAATGACCTCGCTGAGAAAGGCATAACGTGCATGACGGCTGTCTGAACTGGTGCCGGCATGTTCGCGGACGAAGAGGAAGAGGGTGTTCAGGCGCTCCCAGAACTCGGCGGGAAGCAGGTCGCGGAAGGTGCGGCAATTCTCCCGGGCCTGATGGATGGCGGCCATCACCGAGTTGGGGTTGCGCTCGTCGGCAATGAGAAACCGCATGATGCGGCCTTCCTCCGGCGTGCCGTAGTGCTCCGTGTAGAGTTCGGCGTCGCCCGTCACCTGCAAGAGAATGTCCCAGCCGAACTCGGCGCCCTGGGGCAGGTCGAGCAGCAGCAGTGTGGTGGCGTTGATCAGTCTGGCCATGTCTTCGGTCCGCTCCAGATAGCGGGCCATCCAGTACAGGTTTTCAGCTACGCGCGAAAGCATGGGGCCTCCTCATCGACAATCCAGGTGTCTTTGCTGCCGCCCCCCTGGGAGCTGTTCACCACCAGCGACCCCGGTTGCATGGCCACCCGGGTCAGGCCGCCGGTGGTCACATACAGCTTGTCCGCCTGCAGGATAAAGGGACGCAGATCGAGATGGCGGGCTTCCAGATGGTCTTCCACCAGGGTTGGCGCGGTGGAAAGATTCAGGGTGGGCTGGGCGATATAATTACGCGGGTTGGCGGTGATCAGTTCCGCGAAGCGCCCACGCTCTTCGGATGTGGCGCGCGGTCCGATGAGCATGCCGTAACCGCCTGACTCGTTGGCCGGTTTGACCACCAGTTCGTGCAGGTGACTCAGTACATAATCGCGGTCTGCGTCGCGCATGCACAAGTAGGTCGGCACGTTGGGCAGGATGGGTTCGGCGTCCAGATAGTAGCGGATGATGTCGGGCACGAAGGCGTATACCACCTTGTCATCGGCGACGCCGGCACCGGGAGCGTTGGCAATGGCGACCGTGCCGCGTCGCCAGGCGCGCAGCAATCCGGGAATACCCAGAGTGGAATCGGTGAGGAAGACCTCGGGGTCCATATATTCGTCGTCGATGCGGCGGTAGATCACATCCACCCGCTGCGGGCCGGAGATGGTCCGCAGATAAACGATATCCTCCCTGCTGACGAAAAAATCCGCGCCCTCCGCCAGATAAGCCCCCATTTGCTGCGCCAGATAACTGTGCTCGAAGTAGGCCGAGTTGTAGATGCCCGGGGTAAGCACGGCGACCACGGGCCGTTCACCCTCGCGTGGCGACAGGGCGGCCAGGGTGTCGTAGAGCCGGTTGGGGTAGTCGTCCACGGGCAGGATAGTGGAAGACTTGAATAGTTCAGGAAAGAGCCGCTTCATGATCTGTCGATTTTCCAGCATGTAGGAGACGCCGGAGGGAACCCGCAGGTTGTCCTCCAGCACATAGACCGTGCCGTCCGCATCGCGGACCAGATCGCTCCCACAGATGTGCGCCCAGACTCCGAAAGGTGGACGCACGCCGCGACAGGCCTCCCGGAAATTGCGGGAACTGGCCAGCACCTCGGCCGGGAAAACACCGTCCACGACGATACGCTGGGCGTTATAGATGTCGTCGATAAAGAGGTTGAGGGCTTGCAAACGCTGCTTGAGCCCGTCTTCGATGCGCACCCACTCTCGCCGTGAGAGGATGCGGGGGATGATATCAAAGGGCCAGGCGCGGTCGATGTTGCCTGCCTCGCTGTACACCGTGAAGGTGATACCCATGGCGAGGATGGCGGCATCTGCGGCCTGTCGGCGGGCACGCAGTTCACTACTGTCCAGGGTGCTGAGGTAGTCAAACAGGGGGGCTGCCGGCAGACGTGGCACCGCACCTTCGCCTACCAGTTCATCGTAGCTCTTCTGCTGTTGATAATGCTTGCTCAGCCAATCCATCGACCGGTTCTCCTCTTCGCGTGATGCACGCTCACGCTTCTGAATATGGCGGTGAGACGACGTCCTCGTTCCGATGCCGGATCGGGCTGTGCTGTGGTCGCTGGGGTGATATCAGCAAAGATTATGCCAGATGCCGGCTGGGCGACCGCCTCCTTCTCGGGTGTCCTGATAACGCCATTCCGGTCGCCAGCCATCGCATTTCCCGCAGTGGTGATCCTTGGATGCCGGTTGCATCTGAATGACGGATTCCCGGCGGGACCGTGTCGCAGTAAAGAAAAGATATGCACCAATATGGTGCGATTGGCTCAGCCATGGTGCAGGGCCGATTTCGTCCGTTAACGACCGCCGTTTTCTGTTGCTTCAGTGAGATTCGTGGTCGCACTTTCCCAGGCAAAGCGCGGCAGGTCATCCAGCGCCCGTAGCAACCCCTGGCTCCAGCGTTCACCGATGCTGCGGTAAAAAGGATCTTCGTCGGAAAAGGTCAGGTAGCGCCCCGCCTGCAGGCTGTTGGCGCGGTAAATGAGCAGTTCCACCGGAGGGCCCACGGTGACATTGCTGCGCATGGTGGAATTCATGGAGACCAGCGCACAGCGTGCTGCAGCCTCCAGCGAGAGGTCGGGCCTGACTACGCGGTCCAGGATCGGTTTGCCGTACTTGATTTCGCCGATTTGCAGAAAGGGATGGTCCGATGATTCATGGATGTAGTTGCCTTGTGGATAGATCATATAGGTGGCTGGCATCTCTGCCCCGATCTGCCCGCCGAGGATGAAGGTCGCCTCAAAATTGGTGTTGGCGGTATCGCGGTTGGCTTGGTTGCGCTGCACCTCGGCATTGATGAGGCCGACATAATCCGCCGCCTCCGCCATGCTGGTCAGATGGAGCAGATGGATTTCGGCGTCCTGGTCGATATCTTGCTGCATCCGCTTGACCACGCCCTGGGTGGTCGCCAGATTGCCCGCTGAAAGCAGGCAGAGAAAACGATCGCCGGGCCAGCAGAAGTGATGCATTTTCGAGTAGATGCTGACATTGTCGGTGCCCGCGTTGGTCCGCGAGTCTGAGCAGAAAACCAGGCCCCCTGTGACGTGGGTGGTGAGGCAATAGGTCATGGAGTGTTCCTGTGAGCCCGACGACATGGATGGATGATAGTCGCCGAAAATACCATCCTTGGGAAGCCCGACCAAAGGGTTGGCCGCCAGTGGTGCTAGGCGCCCCGTCCATAATGCACTATTATGGTGCATCATGTGCACCGGCAACCGGCTGCCGCACGATGGCGCATGCCTGGCGTTTGTGTCGAGGATGCAGAAGCATGTCCATGGTATGCCGGGGTACAGGAAGCTGTGTTCCTGCACGGTCTGGTGCGCTTTTTGCTTTACTGAGCACGGAGCCTGTTTGGTGAAACATAAAATCGGAGCTTGCATGGCGCGCCGCAAAAACATAACCACCCTGCCCACGGAGAATATGGTGTTGGACGCTCTGGAATCAGCGGTACTGGTTCTGGGAGCGGATTACCATATCCGGTATATGAATCCCGCCGCCGAGAATCTGCTGCGCATCAGCCAACACCAGGCATTGGGACAAAATTTGCCGGCGCTGTGCAGTGTCATTGGCGAAGAGCGATTTGCCACACTATTTGCGGATACCCTTGCGGCGAACACGGCGACACTGCGCAGAGCCCTGCCCTTGGCGCTGAGTGAGGGCGGCGGCGCCGTGGTGGATTTGGTGGTGACACCGGTACCAACCGACGGCCTCATTATTGAAATGCGGCCCATGGAACTGCCGGCGCGGCACGCCGAGGAGGAAATGCAGGACCGCATTTATGGCGCAGCGCAGGAGATGCTGCACGGCCTCGCCCACGAAATCAAAAACCCCCTCGGTGGTTTGCGCGGGGCTGCGCAGCTCCTGGATCGCGAGTTGCAACGCCCGGAACTGAAAGATTACACCCGGGTCATTCTCCATGAGGTGGATCGCCTGCATCATCTGGTGGATCGCCTCCAGGGGCCCCGTAGCCGCCCGGTTTTTGCCGAGGTGAATATCCATCAGGTGCTGGAGCACGTGCGTCACCTGCTGAATGCGGAATTGCCCACCGGTATTGACGTGCGTTTCGACTACGACCCCTCCATTCCCGACCTTATGGCGGATCAGGAGCAACTGGTGCAGGTTTTTCTGAATCTGATGCGCAATGCCCAACAGGCGCTGGACCGCCACGGTGCCATCCTGATCCGTACCCGGGTCGAACGCTACGTTACCCTGCTGCACCACAAGTTCCGCCTGGCGCTGCGTGTGGATATAGTCGACAACGGCCGCGGAATCCCCCCAGATCTGCTGCCACGGATCTTTTTGCCCCTGGTCACCAGTCGTGCCGAGGGTATGGGAATGGGGCTCGCCATCGTACAGGGACTGGTGCGCGGGCATGGCGGCGTGGTCCACTGCCATTCACAACCGGGAGAAACGGTATTTTCCGTTTCCCTGCCCCTGTCACCGCACCGGGAGGCATCCGCATGACACAGGTCTGGATTATCGATGACGACCCTTCCATTCGCTGGGTTTTGGAGAAGGCGTTGACGCAGGCCGATATCCCGGTGCGCAGCTTTGCGGACGCCGACAGCGCGCTGCGGGCCCTGGGGCGTGAGCAGCCGGGGGCCGTTGTCACCGATCTGCGTATGCCCGGCCTGGACGGATTGGCGTTTCTGCGCGAAGTGCAGTCGCGCTGGCCAAAACTGCCGGTGATCGTGATGACGGCGCACTCTGATCTCGACAATGCCGTCGCCGCTTTTCAAAGTGGGGCCTTTGAGTATCTGCCCAAGCCGTTTGACATGGACGAGGCGGTTACGCTGGTGCAGCGCGCCCTCGGCAGTCGGGCGGGACCGAGTGCGGCGGGCGCTGAGGAGAGCGATCCGGCGGAAATGATCGGTGAGGCTCCGGCCATGCAAGAGGTGTTTCGTGCCATCGGGCGTTTGTCGCGCTCACAGATCAATGTGCTGATTACCGGCGAATCGGGATCCGGCAAGGAATTGGTGGCCAGTGCACTGCACCGGCACAGCCCCCGTGCGCGCGGACCCTTCATTGCTATCAACACGGCGGCCATTCCCGCCGAGTTGCTGGAATCGGAACTTTTCGGTCATGAAAAGGGCGCTTTTACCGGGGCGGTGCAGACCCGCCAGGGTCGCTTCGAGCAGGCCTCCGGGGGAACCCTCTTTCTGGATGAAATCGGCGATATGCCGGCCGCCCTGCAAACGCGCCTGCTGCGGGTGCTTTCCGACGGCACTTTCTATCGGGTCGGTGGCCACGCGCCCCAGCGTGCGGACGTCCGCGTCCTTGCCGCGACCCACCAGAACCTCGAAGCCAAGGTGCGCGATGGCAGCTTCCGGGAAGATCTCTACCACCGTCTCAACGTCATCCATATCCATCTTCCGCCCATACGCGAGCGGCGTGAGGACATTCCGCGTCTGGCCCGCCATTTTCTCCGTCGTAGCGCGGAGCAACTGGATGTCGAGCGGCGAATATTGAGTCCGGAGGCGGAGTCCGCCTTTATGAACTGGCATTGGCCCGGTAATGTGCGCCAATTGGAAAACGTCTGTCGCTGGATTACGGTGATGGCACCCACCCGCGAGGTTCAGGTGACGGATTTGCCGCCGGAAATGGCCGCATCGCCGGTGCCCGCCATGATGCCGGATCCGAACCCCCAGGATTGGCGCCTGCTGCTGGGGGCGGTGGTGCGACAGCGCCTCGCGGGTGGTGAAGAAGCCCTGCTGGACAAGATTCAGCCGCTGTTCGAACGCTGTCTGCTGGAAGCGGCCCTGCAACATACCCGTGGCCATAAGCAGAGCGCCGCGCACAAACTCGGGTGGGGGCGCAATACGCTCACCCGCAAGCTGAAGGAGTTGGGCATGGCGGAGGAACCGTAAAGCATCGCTTCTGGCGAATCCCAGGCTTTCGACTAAAACCCCTTGCAGGTGGGGATAAAGGGTATGCTTGGTCGCGCTTGGGGTGTCTATGCAAGGTGTAATGTTATTGTTGGAAATCGTTGTCGTCCTGTTGCTGCTGGTGGAGGTTTTCATCCGCCTGCGGGCACGGCGCCGCCGTTTACAGAACAAAAGCAGTGCTCCGGTTTACGTATCCACGCGTTCGGTGCGCACCACGGATGTGCCCAAGACTCGATCGGAAGCACCCGGCGGAGAGGCCGTTACCCCCTCCGTAACGGTTACCGGCGGCGCCGAGCAGCAGTTGCTCAGTATCGACGATCTTCTCAACGAAGCGACCATTTACCTGGAGTATGGCCACTATGCGCAGGCCGCGACCGTGTTGCGCTGGTATGTGGATATCAACCCGCATGTGACCAAACCCATCAACATGCTCCTGGATGCCTATCTTGCCATGGCGGATATCGACAGCTATGCCGACCTGCTCGAAAGTCTGGGAGAAAAGCCGGGGGCTGCCCCCATGGACGAATCCTGGTGGCGGGAACGGGTAAATACCGGTCTGAGTCAGGATCCCGGCAATCTTGAACTCCTCGTGCTTGCCGAGAAAGTGGGCATGGCCATCCCCCTTCCGCAAGTGCGAACTCCGGATGCCGTCATGACGGCGGAGATGGCGCTGGCCCTGGTGTCCCGCAACCACGATCCGGCCTACGGCATGGCGATTCTGTGGCGGGCTATCGCCCATGAACCGCGGCGACTGCCGTTGTATGCCGAACTTCTGCGCATAACCTACCAGCAACGCCGTATCGAGGATTATCTCAATACCCTGATACTGCTCTTCCTGGCGGTGGGCAGTGGTGGCAAAACCTTGCGTGAACGCATGTTGCGGGCAGGTGAAGACCTCGGCCCGCACGCCCTGTGGGATACGCTTGCACAATGGAATGGCGATTCGGACGTATTGAGACGATTGGCCAGATCACGCCACCTGGAGATTCCGGCCGGGTTGTCCGGCGCTGCGGCATAAGGCGGATGACCGCGCTTGACAAGCTTGTGCCGCGCTAACGACAATCGTCTGCAATCAACGGCTCCGCACCATACCGGTGTGTGGCAGGTGCTGAGGCAGACAGGGAGCAGCAAGGGTATGAATCTGGAGGAAGTCAACCGCCTCGTACGGGCCGATATGGCGGCGGTGAACAGCGTTATCCAGGAACAATTGCGTTCGGGGGTGCCGACCATTCCGGCCATGGGGACGTATCTGATCAATGCCGGTGGCAAAAGGCTGCGGCCTATGGTTCTGCTGCTCGCCGCACGCATGGGCGGTGAGCGTGGCCCGCGTCCGATCTCTCTGGCGGCTGTTGTCGAGTTTATCCATACGGCGACGCTGCTGCATGATGACGTAGTCGATGGTTCCGAACTGCGGCGCAGCATTGCGACTGCCAATCAACGCTGGGGCAACGCCGCCGCCGTACTCGTCGGGGATTTTCTTTACGCCCGATCCTTCGAGATGATGGTACAGGACGGCGATATGCGTATCCTCGCCACCGTGGCGGAGGCCACCAGCGTTATTGCCCAGGGAGAGGTTGCGCAACTGGAGAATGCCAACGATCCCGATCTGAGTCCTGAGGCGTACTTCGCGGTCATAGAAGCCAAGACCGCCAAACTCTTCGAGGCCGCCGCCCGTATCGGGGCGCTGGTAAACAACCTGGATGCTGCTGCGGAGAGAGCCTTGGCGCAATATGGCTCGCTGCTCGGCATCGCCTTTCAGTTGATGGATGACGCCTTGGATTACTCCACCAGCGCCGAGAAAATGGGTAAAAACCGGGGCGACGATCTGGCGGAAGGCAAGGCAACCCTGCCCTATATCCATGCCATGCAGCATGCCACGGCGGCAGAGCAGGCCATTCTGCGTGAAGCACTGAGCGGCAATGCGCCAGCCGTCTTTGGAACAGTCTGGGAAATCATTGCCAGAACAGGGTCAATTGATTACACTTTGCGCGTCGCGAAGGAAAAGGCGGATCAGGCTATTGCTTGTCTGTCCGGGTTCCCGGAAGGTGTGGAGAAGGAAGCCCTTGCTTTTTTGGCGGCATTTGCCGTGCGGCGTGATTTTTGAAGTATGTCATCGGGGCGTGGCTCAGCCTGGTAGAGCGCCGCCTTCGGGAGGCGGATGTCGGAGGTTCGAATCCTCTCGCCCCGACCAATTGAGGAAAGGCCCGCATTGTCGGGCCTTTTGCATAAGGACTTGGCGGTCGTCGAGTCTGTTTTTGTGGCGGATCCGCGGATGGCATGGCGCTGTCAGTCCGCACCACACGGGTACCTGTACTTATGCTGAAGTGGGTGATTCTAACGGTGTTTGTGGCGCTGCTTTGGTATGGCCGGCAGCACCGCCGCCCCCGGGCACCACGGATAGATCGACTGGTGCGATGCGCACGCTGCAACCGGCATCTGCCACTACAGGAAGCGGTCCGCCGGGCTGACGGCGGTTACTGTTGCCCACAACATGCCGGAGACGATCAGTGAATCCTGCCGTACCCTCATATCGCGCCGGGCTCTATGCGGCTTTTCCCCTGATCGCCTATTTTCTTTCCTGGTATTACAACGGTCAGACGATCCCGTTGCTGGCGGTCACCAGCATGGTTTTGATGGTCTGGGGTGCCCTGGTGTGGTGGCCGCGCCTGGGGGACGGACTGGCCTGGCCGCGCGGGTTTTTGCCGATCTTCATGCTGCTCTGGCTGCTGTGGTTTGGCCTGACCCTGTTCTGGAGCGGATCGCCTTACACGAGCTGGTTCTACTTTTGGGTATTGGGTGCGCTGCCGCTGACATTTCTCATCAGCGTGATGATCCCGGCGCCGGTCGCAGAACGGGCCTGGACCTGGTTTTGGCGAGGGATCTTGCTGAGTGCCTGGATTCTGAGCGGCATGGCGCTCTGGCAGTATTACCACTGGATGGGGCGGGGCGTTGGACTATCCGGCTTACGGCCTTACGGTCCGCTGCTGGATACCAACAGTTTCGCGGCGTGGCTGAATCTCCTGTTTTTCCCCATCCTTGCCGTTTACCTCATCGACGACGAGAAACGCCATACGCGCTTTGGATCGCTTCAGCTAAACATGGTCGGGCTACTTTATCTCGCCACGCTTACCGTAATCCTTCTCGCGTTTTTTTCTACGAACAGCCGGGGTGGGTTGCTGGCGTGGGTCTGTACCATGCCTTTTGTTTTCTGGGCGTTCGGAAGGCGACCGGGCGGCTGGGCGCGAATGGCTGCGATCACGGCTGTGGCGCTGATCAGCTTTTCCCTGCTGGGTTATCCCCAGGGCTACGACCTTCTGGGACATCTGGCGCCAGGCTTCATTACGCATAACCTTTCCACGGTTGCCCGCGGGTTGATGTGGGTGGCGACCTGGCATATGTTTCTCAGCCATCCCTGGATGGGTACCGGCCTCGGGTCTTATTTTCTGAATTATCCTGCCTACCGTCTGCCCGGCGAACTGGCGTCGGCGGGTACTTACGCCCACAATGATTATCTGGAATATCTGGCCGAGGGAGGGCTCATCAATCTGGGCTTTCTCCTCGGCTTTGCCGCGACCCTGATGTACGCCCTGTACCGTCTGCTTTACCGCGCGGGTAAGGTCTTGCAGGTGCCGGATGAACGCCGCTTGCAGGCCCTGGGTCTGGTGCTCGGGGTTTTTGCCGTTACCGGCCACGCCCTGGGGAATTTCATTTTCTACAATCTACCCCTGAGTCTGCTGGCCGGCCTCTTTCTGGCACGTGCCTGGCGTATCTACGGTGTCCAGGCCGAGACTGCGCCCTTGCTACCACGGATCGGCATTCACCATGAATTCATCGCGCAAGCGCTCTTGGTGCTGGCGGTGGTGGCGGCTTCCTGGAATCTGGCCGCCGATGGCGCGACTTTCGCCCTGCTGAGCGAAAACGGCTGGCTCAACCGGTTGATCACCAACGCGAACCAGCGTGCCGTGTTTCTACTCAAGGCGGCGGATGCGCTGACGCTGGTACGACCGTTGGCGACCCAACCCCATGTGTATCTGGCCAATACCTATCTCCGTCTCGCAGATCGCGGAAACCAGCCGGATATTGCCCAACGCCGTTCCCTGGTAAAGGCGGCGCTCAGTCAATATCGCCAGAGTCTGGTGGGAATTCCGCAGCAGTCGGGCGTGTGGAATTCCATCGGCACGCTCTATCTGGAGCAGGGCGCCCTGCTCGGCCTGGATAAGGCGCAGCAGGACCGGTTGGCGCTGCTGGCCTGGCGTAAAGGTCTGGCGATCAATCCCGAAAGTGTCGGCCTGCGCAACAAAATCGCCCAACTGGCCTATGTGGATCAGGGGCACGTCGGGGAGGGTATAGCCTTTTTGTCTGCCGGGTTACAGCGGCCGCTCTTTTCTTACCCGCGCAGTAATCTGCAGATGGAAATCGCCCTCACCCAGTGGCGGGCGGGCGAAAAACATGCGATGGAAGCCACCTTGTTGCAATTGTTGCGCGCGAATCCGGCCTATACTCCGGCTGTTTCCTGGCTGCAATCCATCCATCGCCAGACTGCGAAGGAGGCGGCAATATCGCACTGAGTATGGATATCCCGACCAGCATCTTTGCTGCTTGTGACGTTCGTGGAAAGGACGACCGCGAACAGCCGGGGGTGCTCACTCTGCATCCTGCAGGCGACAGGAGGGCCGCATTGGTGCGGACGGACCCCGCGTTCCGTAACCAGTCGCCCGCCGGCGCGCCCTTGCCTTTCCATAAGGACGGCCGGGGAACACCGCTGAGGAGCTGCGCATGCCGTCGGAACGCTTAAGCCTGCAGCGCATTCTGCCGCGCTGGCGGGCGATACTGCTCCTTGCCGCCATTCTTCTGGGGCTGGCGGTGGTGCTGGCGCGGGATACGGAACTGCAATGGCAGCAAGCCCACGACCTGCGTGTCCAGGGGCGCATGCGCTACCTGCAGTCGCGGCCTTTGCCCGCTGCCCGTGGCGTGATCTACGGTAGCAACGGTGATGCGCTGGCGGTGAATGTGCCGGCCGTGACCATCTGGACGGATCCGCGCATCTTCAACGCCCACCGTAAGGACTGGAACAAGGTGGCGCAGGCCCTGAACCTCAGTCCCGACGAGCTGGCGGCGCGGGTCCGGTCCGGTGGATCGGGCTTCGCCTATATCCTTCGTCAGGTGCAGCCGCAACTGGGGCGCACACTGGACGCCCTCCATGTGCCCGGTATCTATGTCCAGAAGACCAGTCGTACTTATTATCCCTTGGGAGCGGTTACCACACCGCTGCTGGGCCTGGTACATCTCGATCACCAGGGCGCTGCCGGCCTGGAGATGGGCTATAACTCTTGGCTGGCGGGCAAGGCGGGCCGTGAGAAGGTGCTGGTAGACGGGCAGGGCGAAGTGCTCCACCTCCTCGGCGCGCGGCAGGCGCCGGTACCCGGCCACGACCTGCACCTGACCATCAACCCTCAGATTCAGTACTGGGCCTACATGACGTTGCTGGCAGCGCAACAACATTTCGGCGCCACCGAAGGCTCGGCGGTGGTAATGAATGTGCAAACCGGGCAGATTCTCGCCATGGCGAGCGTGCCGTCCTGTAACCCCAATGCGCGCGGCAGTTGCGGCGATCCTGCGGATTATGTCAATAACGCCGTGCACCAGGCCTTCGAGCCCGGTTCGGTAATGAAGCCATTTATGGTGGCGGCCGCCCTCGAAACTGGCAGTATCCAGCCGGACCAGCGCTTTAACGTCTCCCACTGCCTGCCCGTGGGCGGGTTCTGTATTCGCGACGATGTGGTACACCATGAACTGAACGTGGCGCATATTCTCAAATACTCCAGCGACATCGGCGCCGCCAAGATTGCCCTGCGGACACCTGCCCAGGCCATCTACGATATGTATCGGGCGGCGGGTTATGGCAAGGAGCCGGATCTGGGTTTTGCAGGTGGAACCGGTGGTGTGCTGCCTCCGCCCCAGACCTGGGACAAGGCGCGCCATGCCACCATAGCGCTGGGCTACGGCGTGTCGGTGACGACCCTGCAACTGGCGGAAGGGTATGCGGCCATCGCCAACGGGGGCTATCACGTCGCTCCGACGCTGATCGCCGGCCAGCCCACGCAGCGCGTGCGCATCATGCCCGCCGTCATCGCGGCGCACCTGCGGCACTGGCTGGAAGGGGTCTGCGCTGCCAATGGTACGGGCATCCTGGCGGCGATCCCCGGTTATGCCGTGGCGGGCAAGACGGGCACCGCCAACTTGGCCAACGGAAAAGACGGGTTTATGAAGAACAAGACCAACGCGACGTTTGTCGGATTTGCACCCGGTTTTGCACCGAAACTGGTCATGGCGGTAACCTTGCGCGGAAGTACCCGCTACTGGAACTTCGGTGGCGTGGAGTCGGCCCCGGTGTTCCGGGTGACCATGCGCCACGCCCTGGAAGAGCTGAACATTGCACCACGCTGGTGCGGAGGCAAGGCCTGTGCCTCCAAAGAGAACCATATCACGGCCACCCAGGCGGAAATCTGGGCGGAAGGAGGCGGCAATTGAGCACGCTGGACAAATGGGTCGCGGGAGTACTTACGGCAGGGATTGTGGCGATCCTGCTGGGGGTCCTGACGACGGCGGTATTTACCCGCATCCCTGTGGCGCACATCTATGTGAACGAGGCCGGAGCGCGCACCATTGTTGTCGAAGGGCATCAGGCAGTGGCCGCGCCCGACTGGCCAGGGACCTATCTGGTGACCCCGCGCTTCGCCGATACGGCCTTCTGGCCCAACGCTACCCTGGACTTCCAAAATGGGGCTCCGGTCACTCTGCCGCGCCGGGATATCGTGCTTTGGGTGTACCGTGGCTGAACCACGTGATTGGTTGCGCTGGCTGCGTGAGCTGATCAATGGCGCGGGTATGGTGCTGCTCGTGCTGCTGGCGGTGCTGGTACTGCTGGCCTTGGATGGTCTGCTGCTGATTCCGGGGCTGATCATCGCCTATGGGATAACCGGAATGGCCTGGCACTGGCAGGGTTTCGTTCCCGACCCCCAGGTGCCCCCCGGACCCTGGGCAAGTATGGCCGCGGGCCTGGTCGCGACCCTGTTCCTGGCCATTGTCGACGGTGTGGCGCTGCATTTTTTGCTGCGCGACAAGGGGCATGGCACACCGAAGTCTTCTTCCTAAAAGTCGGCAGCCTGGGCCGCCTTTTCTTCCAGCGCCTCCCAGCGCCCGTAAGCTTTTTTTAAAGACGCACTGACCACATCGGCGCGGGCCTGCACCTCGCGCAAGCGCTCCGGGTTCTGGTAGGTTTCCGGCAGGGCCAGCGTGGCGGCGATTTCACCCTCTTCTTTCTCCAGCGCCTCGATCTGCGCCGGCAGGGCGGCGAGTTCCTGGTTTTCCTTGTAGCTCATGGCGGATTTTCTGCCCTTGCCGCCATCCCGCTTGCCGGAACCCTTGCCGCCGCCACCTTCTACCGATTTTGCCGTGCGCTGCGACTCCGTCTGCCAGCGCAGCCAGTCCTCGTAGCCGCCCGCATTCTGGCTGATCTGCCCGTCTTCCCCGAAGGCGATCACCTGGGTGACCACGTTATCGAGAAAGTCTCGGTCATGGGACACCAGGAAGATCGTGCCGGCGTAACTCTGTAAACGTTCTTCGAGCACCTCCAGCGTCTCCAGGTCCAGGTCGTTGGTGGGTTCGTCCAGCACCAGAATATTGGCGGGGCGGGCAAACAGGCGGGCTAGCAGCAAACGTGCGCGCTCGCCGCCGGAGAGTGCCTTGATCAGCCCCCGCGCCCGGCTGGGCGGGAAGAGGAAATCCTGCAGATAGCTCAGCACGTGACGGCGTTCACCATTGATGTCGATAAAATCATTCCCGTCCGCGATGGCGTCCAACACCCGGCTCTCCGGGTCGAGGGTGGCGCGCATCTGGTCGAAGTAGGCGACCTCCTGTTTGGTGCCGCGGCGGACGGTACCCTCCTGTGGCTCCAGTTCGCCAAGGATCAGGCGCAGCAGTGTCGTCTTGCCCGCCCCATTGGGACCGATAATGCCAACCCGATCGCCGCGTTCGATGCGGGTGGAAAAATCGCGGATGACCGGACGCCCACCATAGGCAAAAGACACATGATCCAGCTCGGCGATGAGTACGCCGGAACGATCCGCCGTGCTGATTTGCAGGGTGGCCTGCCCCTGCTGCTGGCGACGGCTGGCGCGCTCCTCACGCAGCCCCTCCAGACGGCGCAGGCGGCCCTGGTTGCGCTTGGCGCGGGCCTTGACCCCCTGGCGCAGCCAAGCCTCCTCTTCCGCCAGTTGCCCTTCCAGACGGCTGTCGGCGGCAGCCTCGGCAGCGAGGACTTCGGCCTTGCGGCTTTGATAAGCCGCAAAAGTGCCGGGAAAACTACGTAGTATCCCACGATCCAGTTCGATGATGCGGGTCGCCAGGCGGTCGAGAAAACGTCGGTCGTGGGTGACGAAGACCAGCGTGCCGCGATGGCGCAGCAGGGATTGTTCCAGCGCCAGGATCGCGGGCAGGTCGAGATGGTTGGTGGGTTCGTCGAGAAAGAGCAGGTCCGGCTCGGCGACCAGGGTGGCGGCGATGGCTACCCGCTTGCGCTGGCCGCCGGAAAGGGCGCTGACCACGCCTTCGGCGGGCAGCCCCAGGCTGTCGCGCAGGGCCTCTGCCTTGTAGTCGATCTGCCAGGCATCGTGGTGGTCGGCAAGGGCGTGGGCATGGGCATCGTCCGCATCGGCATTCTGCAAGTGCCGCCAGGCAGGATGTCCGGATTTGATGGCGGTGAGCAGGTCGTGCTCACCGGCTAGTTCCGGCTCCTGCGCCAAGTAGGCCCGGCGTATACCGGGCGCCACCCACAGCGTTCCCGCATCGAGGGGACAGAGGCCTGCCAGCACTTGCAGCAGGGTAGACTTGCCTTCACCGTTGCGGCCGATCAGGCCGACCCGCTCGCCTGCCTCCAGATTCAACTCGGCATGGTCCAGCAGCGCCCGGCCACCCCATTCCACTTGCCCTGCCTCCAGCCGCAGAATAGACATTCAGCCGACCCCATCCATAGTTATGCAAAATAAAGGCGTAGGGTACGGGGCGCGCTGCAGTGGCGCAAGCCGAAAGGGTGTTCTCGGGTTCTGCGGGTCAATTCAGCAAGCGCAGGGTGAGCGGGTAGCGGTAGACCTCGCCATTGCTGGCCTTGACGGCCGCGATAACGCAGAATATTAAATTCGCTATAAAAATCAGCGGGAAAATGAACAGGCCTATCAGCAATGCGCTGAGAATGCTGGCTACCACACAGGCAATCAGCACCGTGATCTGGAAATTCAGCGCCTCCCTGCTTTGCTGCACCAGCCAGACGGAGCCGCTGTCCTTTTTGAGGAGATAGACGATGAGCGACGGGATAAACCCGAAGATGATACCGCCGGCATGGGTAAGCGCAGCGATATTACGATCGTCCTTACTGACGGATTCAACGAGGTCATTGCTGTCCATGTTCACGCTCCCTGTAGGGTGATGGATTTTGCGCGGGGTGCCCGGTGGCGTTCCAGTCTGTGTGGCCCGCGCTCACTATCATACTGAATTTTTTGTCAAAGAATAGTCTTCTAATGGGCCCTTTCCGGACGGCGGGAGGATTGCCACCAATGGGCCGGACCTTTAGCATAGACTCATGCCCGACATCCTCAGCGACGAACAACGCCAGTTCCTGCAGCTTTTGCGCCTGCCCGTGCCCGGCGATCCGCCGCCGGAGCTGGAGCAGGCCAAAACGACGGCAACCGCCGCTGGTGCCGTAGCGAACCGATCTGTAACTGCGCCATCAGCGTCGGAGTCTGTTCCGACGCCCCTTGTGGAAACGTCCGTGCCGCGCCCGGAGCCACCCCCGCCCCCCGTCGAAGAACAGCCCCCGGTAGCAGGTAGCGTAGCATCAGGCACGGCACTCCCATCCTCAGGGACAGCCCCCATTCCGGTCAGCGGCACACCGCCGCCGGTACCTGCCGATGAGGCCAGCGTCACTGCGGTGGAGGCGCATCGCACCGCCCGCATCGCCACCCTAGACTGGCGTGATCTCAGCAACATGGTCAGCACCTGTCAGGCCTGCCCCCTGGGCGAAACCCGCAAACATGCCGTATTCGGTGCGGGCAACCCGCGCGGGTCCTGGCTCTTTGTCGGCGAGGCGCCGGGCGCGGAAGAAGACCGCCGCGGCGAAGCCTTTGTGGGGCGCGCCGGTCAACTCCTCGACAACATGCTCCAGGCCATGGGCCTGAGTCGCGACAAAGACGCCTACATTGCCAATATCCTCAAATGCCGCCCCCCCAATAACCGCGATCCGCTGGGCCCGGAGGTGCAGGCGTGCACGCCCTACCTGCAGCGCCAGATCGCGCTTTTGCAGCCGCGTGTGATCGTTGCCCTGGGACGCTTTGCTGCGCAGGGCCTGCTTCAGGTGGATACGCCGCTCAGCCAATTGCGCGGTACGATCCGGCAGTATCAGGGCATCCCTCTGATCGTTACCTATCACCCTGCCTATCTGCTGCGTAATCCCATCGACAAGCGCAAGGTCTGGGAGGATCTGAAGCGGGCGTTGGGGGTGTTTGCGGAGTTGCCAACCCCTATTCAGTGGACTGCTACCCAGTCAAATGGGCGCGCACCGCCTTAATATCCTCAGGGTTATTCCAGATTCGTTGTGGGAGATCTGCCATTTTTCGCTCCAATAGGTCGGCCTTGCCCGGCAGAGTTAACTATAAAGACAGACAGCAGCAACGCCAGCACCAATCCTGCCATTGGGATACATGTTCCGGATGTTATGAGATTTGTAGCAACGTTGCCTTTATTCATTGCCAGAACAATCCTGGCGAGACGTTATCCGGCACTTGCGGCAGGGGAATGGCGCAGTGCTGGTGGATGATTTTGCCGTTGGCCGCCTTGCAATTCAGGGTATAAGCCTGGATGGGCAGAGGGATCTGTGCCGCCGCCTGACAACGGGCCTGATCCTTGCCCGGACAGCCTTGGTTGAAACCCAGGACATCCGCCGCCGCCCAGGCGTGGATAGCGGATAAATTCTGGCTCAGCGCGGCGGGGTCACGGACAAAAAGCGCAATCCTGGCGTCTTTCCCGGGTTCCCATCGGGTTTTGCCAGAAGGCAGCGCCAGATAAAGCCCATCCACGATGCCGAGGAGCTGCACCGCGCCCTGGCGATCGACCACGGCCAGCGACTGTACCTGCGCATTGTGGGGCTGGAAACCCCAGACCAGGACGTTGCCGTTGGGTAACGCCATCTGGGGCAGGGGATACAGATCCATGCCCTGTTCCAGGCGTTTCAGCAGGGAGACCGTCTGTTGCCCATCCTGGAACTTCATCCCCCCGGCGAATTTCTTCAGGGCCGCCTCGTCCAGAGGTGGGCGTAGGCGATCTTCGAAATGCGATAAAGTCCCCGCCCAATTCCTCATGACCTTGAGGACACAGTCTCCATTGTTGCCACAGCCTTGGAGTTCTTTCTCGTAGGTCTTGTGGCTTTCGAGCAAAGCCTTGCATTGGGGTGTGCCTACGCCGGCAGCACGCAAATCGCGGACGTAGTCGACGCCTACGGTAGAATCCAAGGTCAGGAGATTGTCGGTCCATACCCTGGGCTTGTAGTTGCAAATGGCATCCTGTAGCGGGGTCAATGGTGGTTTACAGCCGCGATGATAGCCGTCTGGGGTTTGGGCAGCGATGGCCGGACAGTTGAAAGGTGTGTCCGCTGCGCTCGCGCTCCAACTGAAGGTTATGGCCATAAAAACGCTCATGCCAAAAATTAATTGTCGTGTCATGTTATACCTCATTAACTGTAGTAAAGTTAAACCTCACGCCCAACGGGGACGCCGCTGGCTTTCCCACCTT
>Ga0172381_10001326_pt1 | contig 29397 bp, 21 predicted proteins | sample Leawel6488metaG_FD_119754 | JGI IMG/M metagenome (GOLD analysis project Ga0172381, IMG submission 119754) | Leachate microbial communities from a municipal landfill in Southern Ontario, Canada - Leachate well 64-88 metaG | ecosystem: Engineered > Solid waste > Landfill > Unclassified | place... | reverse complement strand
AATACTCAAGGGTATATCTTTTGCAACCACCTACACAAAACTTACCAGTCGTCTAACTATCTGGGAAAATCTTGATATTCATGGATGCCTCTATGACATTCCTCGCGCTCAACGACATGAAAAAATTAAAAAGCATCTCCAACTCTTTGGCATTTGGGATATCCGCGATAAAGAATCAGGCTCTCTTTCAGCTGGCCAAACAACACGCGCAGTTCTTGCCAAAGCCTTTATGACTGATCCAAAAATCGTTCTCTTAGATGAACCAACAGCATCACTTGATCCAGACATCGCCCACGAAGTAAGAAAATTTGTCATTAAACAACAACAGGAACGCGGGGTCTCTGTCCTGTTTACTTCACATAACATGGATGAAGTGACGGAAGTATGTGATCGTATTTTGGTCCTTAAAAACGGCTTTATCATAGCTGATAACACTCCAGAGAAACTTGCCATGAGCGTCTCTCTTTCAAGAATACACTTAACCATTAGTGTCGGACTCACAAAACTTATCGCTTATCTTCAGGAACAAAAGCACGTCTATGTCTTAGAAAAAAATTCGCTTGTTATAGAAATCGATGAAAAACAGATTGCTGCATTCCTTACTCATTTAGCCCACAACGACATCATCTACGTGTCAATATCAATTGAGCAACCTACCCTTGAAGATTATTTCTTACAAATAACGCAAAAATAATCCTCACCTATCGGCAACTATCGCTTTTTAAATCTTAGTCAAAACGACTCAATTAACCTTAAGAAATCTTATAAAGATCACCATTTAAAAAAAAGAAAAAGCTGCTACACTTAAAAGAGTAAGTTAGGGGTTAAAACGGCTGAATGGCCGCTACTCTTTTAAAAAATCTTTAGTTAAATCGTCCGGAAGTTAAAAAAGCTTTACCAGGAACTATGCGGTATGACGCACCTAGATGTTGCTAACGAGCACAACGAGCTGGCATTATTGCCTCTCAAAAATGTTGTTATCCTTCCTAAAAGTATCATCCCTATCATTGTAGGGCGAGCTTCGTCTATCCAAGCAGTCGAATACTCACTTAAAGAAGGCAAATCAATCTTTATAACAGCTCAAAAAAATTCAGACATTGAACAACCAACTGAAAATGACGTCTTTACCCACGGAACCCGCTCAGTTATTCTCCAGGTTATGCGTATGCCCAAAGGAACGCTGAAAATTTTAGTTGAGGGTATGTGCCGTGCGCGTATGACAGAAATCACGTCTCGCAACGGTTTCTTAACAGTCATGTGTCAAGATTTAACCACGGTGTACCCAGAAAATACCATCGAAGTTGAAGCTACCTGGCGTCAAATTAAAACACTGTATGCTCATTACTGTCAGTTAAACACTAAGGCTCCACAGGATTTAACTACTACTGCAAAAACTATTGATGAAATTGATAACATCGTCGATACGCTTGCTGTGCATATTAATCTCACATTCAGTGAACGGCAGACGATTTTAGAAACAATGGAGCTCCAGGACCGAATGCTCAAGGTCGCTGCCTTTTTACAACGTGAAATCGAAATCCTTGAAACAGAAGAACGAATCCGTGGCAGAATTCAGACACAGGTTGAAAAAAATCAACGTGAGTATTACCTCACTGAACAAATAAAAGCTATTCAAAAAGAACTTGGCCGTGACGATCAACAAACGGAAATATCTGCCATACGCACAAGGATTAAAACAGTCGGTCTAAGTGAAGAGGCATTAGAAAAAGTTGAAAAGGAATTACGTCGACTTGAACAGATGCCTGCTCTTTCTTCTGAAGCGGTTGTCAGTCGTCACTATATTGACTGGGTAATTTCTCTTCCTTGGATTAGGACAAGTAAGGACTCCGTCAGCCTTGAACAAGCAGAAAAAATTTTAAATAAACGACATGCTGGTCTTAAAAAGGCTAAAGAGCGTATTATCGAGTTTTTAGCCGCAAAAAAATTCACCAAATCATTTGAACGTTCACCTATTCTCTGTCTCGTAGGCCCTCCGGGGGTTGGCAAGACGTCGTTGGCAAGTTCTGTTGCTGAAAGTCTTGGCAGAGAATTTGTTCGTATTTCTTTGGGTGGCGTTAAAGACGAAGCTGAAATTCGCGGGCACCGTCGTACCTATATTGGTGCTATGCCCGGAAAGATTATTCAGGCAATGCGCAAAGCCAAGACAGCAAACCCGGTCATCCTTCTCGATGAAATAGATAAAATGTCTAATGATACTCATGGTGATCCTGCAGCAGCTCTTCTCGAAGTACTTGATCCTGAACAAAACTGCACATTCACCGATCATTTCATGGAAATTGAGTATGATTTATCAAAAGTCATGTTCATTACTACCGCAAATCATTTAGAAGGCATTCCCTATCCTTTATATGATCGCATGGAAAAAATCATACTTTCAGGATATACGGATGATGAGAAACTCGAGATTGCACAACACTTTTTAATTCAAAAAAATCTCAAAGAGTATGGCCTCACAACTCGCCAATTTAAACTTCCTGAAGACATTTTAACCTTGGTTATTAGCCAATACACAAAGGAAGCTGGTGTCCGTCAGTTAGAACGCTCTATTGCCAAACTCATGCGTAAGGTTATTTTGTCATTACTTAAAGACAAGGGGACCAAGAGTATTACGGTTACACCTGAACTATTAAAGGAATGGTTAGGTTATCCAAAATTCAAAAAGACATCGCTTGATATGAGTAAAGAACGAATTGGCCTGGCAACTGGTCTTGCCTGGACAGAAGTTGGTGGTGATGTTCTTGAAATTGAAACGTCAATTGTACCTGGTAAAGGTGGCATGACTATGACTGGACAGCTTGGCGATGTAATGCAGGAGTCAGCACAAGCTGCTCTCAGTTATATTCGCGCACGGGCTGAAAAGCTTGGGCTTAAAGACTCTTTTTATGCATCAAAAGATATCCACGTACACATTCCAGAAGGCGCAACGCCTAAAGATGGTCCATCTGCTGGTATTACTATGTGTACCGCACTCGTTTCGGCACTGACAAAAACGTCAGTACGGCCTCATATTGCTATGACGGGAGAGATTACGCTCCGTGGTCGTGTACTTGGTGTTGGTGGTCTTAAAGAAAAGATTTTGGCTGCTCGTCAGCATGACGTAAAATTACTTTTAGTGCCAACTGAAAACAAGGATGACGTTAATGAAGTGTTGAAGGAGATCGGCACTCAGAATAATCCAGAAATTATTTTTGTTTCCAGTATGGATGAAGTACTCAACCATGCACTCATACATAGTCCCTTTGATGTTAAGTTTCACGAAAAAAAAGATAGCGCTCCAAAAAAACGTACGATACGCCCGGCACAGCAATCGACAATTGAAAAAAACGTATAATTAACTTGCCAGGCTCGTTTTTTTCTTTAAACTAGAAGCACCTATCTTTATTAATACAGATATTAAAGTTATTAATTTTAATTCGAGGAGATCCTCTCATGAAAATCGCAACAGTTGCTTTCGCCGCTCTTTTTGGCTGTTTACTCTTAACTGGTTTTACCTGCAGAAAATCTTGCAAGTGCGAATCAAAAAGCCCATCTTGTGAAGAAAACTACACGCCAGTAACGGAACAAACAGACGTAACAGCAACGGCTGATATGAGCACCATGGACGCAGCACAAACAGCTACGCCAGCAACTGACGAAAAGTAAAAACTTTCTTCAGATGAAAAAGAGCCGGATTTAACACCCGGCTCTTTTTTTGTCCTTCTGATCCTTTATGCAGCAACTGCTATGCGCTTCGGTGCTCTATCTTTGTTTTGTGGTTGTCTTCTAACCACTTCATATGCCTTCTTAAGAAGGTCGTTTGCGCGAGTTCGTTTTTCATAAAACAAAGTACTGTCCTTAGCATAAATAATTGCATCAACTCTCTTAAGAGCTTCTTCAAGTTGTGGCAATGTTATAGTTCTTCCAGCTTCATTACTGAGCCCCAGCAGTGCCCAGGCATTTAAGCTATGTGTTACTCGTGTCGTATCGTCTCGTACAACAGGAATATCCCCAGCCTTTTCTTCAATAAATAAGGTAAGTCCGTTTGGTTGTGTTACTTTTTCATTGAAAAATCGTAATACTTCATCATTTTTCAACACATCATCTATTGTAGCCGGAGAAGTGGTAGGTGCTGGTTTTTCGTACGCAGGATTTTCTTTAAAAGTTCCCACTGTCGTGTGCACGGTGTTATAAGCCTCATTTACAAGCGCAGAGGCTCTTTTTTTCTGATCGGAAGAAAGCTTTTTATCTTGTTTTATTTTTCTTAGTAGATCGTTTTTGTATTTTTCATTGACAACCCGTGTTTCTTCTTCGCCCTTTACTCCCAACAAGCTCCAGACGTTGAGAGTTCCCGTATTTTTTCCTTGTTTTGTTTGTTCATAAAGGGATTGTCCTACGGGAACAATGTTTGTTTGTAGCCAAACAAATACCGCATTGTCTTCTTGTAAGTTAGAAAATTTTGAACTGGTAACTAGTCCTTTAACTGCTTCTTTAGTCTTTTCAACGGTACTTATTTGTTTTTTTAGGGGCTTAGCGGCATTGACCCTCTGTTCAAGAAAAGCTTTTACCTCTTCAAAATCTTTTATCCTCTTTTTATAATTAGGCATGTCTGGCCAGTAAAAAATGGATTTTATTCCTAAGTCTAGGTCCTTCAAATTTGCACCTGTAAGAGCTGCTACTGGTGATAGAATAATAACGCCGGCTGCTATTCCTGCAATGATTGCTGTATCAAGCAAAAGAGCTCCCGCTGTTTCTAAGATAATATGAGACATAATGGCCGGTACTTTAAATTTAATTAGATCTAGAGCTGTTTCCCTTCTATTATTTTCAAGGTCAGGATCGGCGCCCTTTTTAATCAATTTCTCAACTATGCCCGTATGTCCTGCTAAGGTTGCCCACATGAGTATGGTATTATTGTCGCTATCCTTAGCATTAATGTCAGCACCATCCGTTAAAGCTTTTTCTGCTTCAATTATGTCTCCTTTAATTACAGCCACCAATAGTTTGTTGTTAATACTAGAATTGGCGCCTTTTCCAAGCAGGAGGGTAACAGTGCCCGTATGCCCGCTTACCGTTGCCCTTGTGAGTGCGGTATTGTAATTTTTGTCTTTAAGATCGACAGTTGCTCCATTGCCGATTAGGAGTTCAATAATATCATCCTGCCCTAGATCAGCGGCTTTCATAAGTGCGGTTTCGCTTTTTCTATCTGTACTATTTACCTTTGCCCCATTCTTAAGGAGTAGTTCAACCACCTCTTTTTTACCAGAGAAAACTGCATACATAAGTACTGTCAACCCATTTTTATCATGAGCATTAGCATTAGCCTTTTTTGCAAGAAGATAATTCACTACTGGTCCATGTCCGCTAAATGCTGCATACATAAGAGGCGTTAATCCTGTCGCATCGGTAAATTCCGCTTTGCCACCTTTTTCAAATGCAGCTTTGACCTTTTCAAGATCACCTGTTCGAGCAAAAGTAATGATATCTTTTACAGCTTGGGGAGCCTTAAGGTCCTTTTGCACTCTTAAAAGAAAGATTTCTACGTCCTTCCTCCCATACCTTTTTGCTCTGGCATAGGCATTCTGGCCACTGTTATCTTGAGCCTTTACATCAGCTCCTTTAGCAATAAGAAGCTCAACTACATCTATATAGCCTCCACTTGCAGCCATCATAAGCGCTGTCCTACCATCTTCAGATTTAGCATTAACATCAGCTCCTTTAGCAATAAGAAGCTCAACTACATCTTTTTGGCCCCTACTAGCGGCGAATATAAGTGCCGTTTCGCCTTCTTGATCTTTAGCATTAACATCAGCTCCTTTAGCAATAAGAAGCTCAACTACATCTATATGGCCTTTACCTGCAGCATTCATAAGTGCTCCACCTATATCTTTAGCATTAGCTCCTTTAGCAAGAAGAAGCTCAACTACATCTTTATAGCCTCCACCTGCAGCATACATAAGTGCCGTTTTGCCTCTTTGATTTTGAGCATTAACATCAGCTCCTTTAGCAAGAAGAAGCTCAACAGTATTTTTTTGGCTCCAATTAACGGCGAACATAAGTGCTGTCTGGCCCTGTCGACTTTTGTAATTTACATCAATCCCTTGAGAGATGAGGAATTCTACAATGTTGTTATTGCCATGTCGAGCTTCTTCAAGGAGATCGTAGGAATCGTAGGAAATGCCGACTAACTGTGTTTCTAAGCTGAATAAGAGTGTCAGGATTATATATACATTAATTATCTTCATACGTATTCCTTTTTTATCTCAAAGATAGATATCTCATTTTTATGATTTTATTTCTGTTTTTTTAAAAAACATATTTTTTATCTCTCCTTTGAAGAATAAGAAATGCTGCAATGAAAAAGCAACAATCAACTGTTTTTTTTCAAAAAGCTTATTTATAAAGGGGTTTTAGCGTAAAAACTAATACAAAATAATATCTTATTTTGCCAGATATATATCGCTAAGAAAGTAATTCTCTATTTCTCAAGGCGCTCAAGAAAAACTCCCAATGTCTCCTGCAATGTTAGATGAGAGTTGTCTATTATGACGGCATCGTGTGCAGGTTTTAAAGGAGCAATAGCACGAGATAAATCACGCTTATCCCGTTCGCAAATAGCTTTTTCACTATCAGCAAGGGAAACAAATACTCCACGCTGTTCCTGATCCTGACGCCACCGTTCAGCACGCACCGTTTCTGATGCTGTTAGAAAAAACTTATAATCTGCGTGAGGAAAGACCACCGTTCCACAGTCACGACCATCAGCAACGATATCATGTGATACAGCCCATACACGCTGATAGTCAACTAACAAGTCACGCACCGTACTATTAAGAGCAAGTACGGAAGCAAACGTATCAACTGAAGGCGTTTTAAGAAAACGGGCAATATTTTCTCCGCGATAGAGCACGCAGGGGCTTCCCTTAGCATCAATGGTATATTCAAGTTCACGAAGTACCGCTGATACCATCTCTGATGAAACATGGGTTGGCAACTGTTCAGGATGCTCATGTCCACATGCTAAAAGATAGGCAAGTGCACGATATAAAAATCCTGAATTAAGGTATGAGTAGTTAAGTGAACGAGCAAGAAGACGTGCAATCGTCGATTTTCCGCTGGCCGCTGGGCCATCAATAGTAATAATCATAATGCTATATCAATCCCTTGTAATTCAATAGACACGCGTCCATTCCATTCATTTTCTGTCACGTGGGCAGCGAGTGAAACAGTCTTTTCATGTGCTTCACAAAGCGGTCCGTATAAGTCTGGACGTTGAAAAAAAATAACAGGCTTAATCACCCCGTCAGCAAATACTAAACATTTTACATGAGCTTCTTTAAGTAATACCGGTTTATCAAGAACCGTTACATTATGAACATAGAAAGAAGGCTGTGGATTTCCTTGGCCAAATGGTTCAAGATAGGCCATATCTCTCATAAATTTTATCTGCATGTCACCAAGCTTCACTGGTGCATCAAGATTCAAGACCGGACGAATATCTACTTCAGGAATTTCCCGACGCATATATTCTTCAATCCTTTTTTTAAATTCTGGTAAGTTTTCAACAGACAACGAAAAACCAGCTGCCATATCATGACCGCCACAGGAAATCAGGAGATCCTGATGAGCCCGTAGCGCACGCACAATATCACACCCAGGAATTGAACGGCACGACCCTTTAGCAATACCTGCTTCCGTTTCATGATAGAGAAGAACAGGACGCTGGTGTATCATCGCTAAGCGAGAAGCAACAAGTCCAATAACACCCGGTTGCCAGTCACATGATCCAGCACAGATAACTCGCTCACCAGCTATATCAATCTGCCCTGAAGCAATACGTCCTTCAATATCAGTAAGTACATCCTTTTCAATACTCTTACGTGATTCATTAAGTTCACGAAGCATATCACCCACCTGCTCAATATCCTGTACATCAGAACCAAGCAAAAAAGAAACGGCCTTACGCGCATCTGATAGTCGACCTAAGGCATTAATCTGTGGTGTAATAAAAAAACCAATATCAATGGCCTTAAGCACCTGTTTTGCAAAGCGAGCATTTTTCTTTAATTTTTTTAAAAAAAGTGGCTCCTGACTGTTCACCTGCCGTAACGCATACCGTACCCAGTACCGATTTTCTCCCGTAAGAGGTACCACATCAGCAATAGTACCGAGCAACAGTAACTCATACACTTTTTCAGGTACCTTTTGCCCCGCCCGTTCATACAGAAGAACAATCACCTTAAAAGCTACCCCAACACCAGCAAGGACTTTTGAAGGATACATACACCCAGGCTGATGAGGATTAACAATAATAGCAGCCGGTGGTAATTGAGCATGCGGTTGGTGGTGATCAGTAATAATCACCTCAATACCCAGCTTATTTGCTTCACAGACCGCATCATAGGAGGTTATTCCATTATCTACGGTAATAATGATGGTATACCCACTTTCTGCAGCACGACGTACTGTTGCAATGGAAAGACCATACCCATCATGTACGCGATGAGGAAGAAAGAAATTTACCTGTGCACCAAGCTGTACAAGGCACAACATAAACAGCGCTGATCCGGTTACGCCATCAACGTCATAATCGCCACAAATCAAGATCTTCTCTTTATGTTTAATCGCCCGTTCAATACGCTCAACGGCCTCAATAGCCCCTTTTAAAAGGGATGAGTGGGGGATCATATCTTCGTAATGACTAAACAAAAACTGATCAATCTGACCTCGTGTTGTAAGCCCACGACTTACCATGGTATGAACCAGGGGAATAGCCAAGTTATACGTAGTAGCATGCTCGTAGACCAGTGCTTCATCAATGTCAGCAAGCTTCCAGAGATATTTAAGACCAGTAACCGTTTTCATAGAGAGAACTTATCGCTCAAAAAAATTATTTTAAACGTGTTCCATCGGGAACTGGTTCTAAGACAGTCGCCATAATCGGTTTTCCTGCAGCATCAGACGCACAGAGCATCATACCCTGTGATTCAACACCTGCTAACTTACGAGGAGCAAGATTGAGCACAAAAATGCCCTGCTTACCAATCAACTCTGCAGATGTTACATATTTACGAACACCAGCAAGAATTTGACGCATACCAAGATCACCAAATGTTACTTGAAGTTTGATCAATTTTTCAGACTGAGTGACATCCTCTGCCTGAGCAATTGTACCCACACACAAGATTACCTTAGTAAAATCATCAATCGTTATAACGCCAGACGTTGTTTGGACAGACACTGTCTGTCCAGATGGTGCCTGTTGTGTTGTCTGTTCAGATGGTATCTGTTCAGGCTTAACCTGTACTGCTTCTGGTTGTACGTACTTCATAAACAACTGCGCTCCTGTAGTAAGAGTAAATTTTTGATTAACATCCTGTTTTATAAGATCGGAAAGTCCCGGTATCGTATCAATGCCCAAACTATGTAAGAGTTCAGCCATCTTTGTTGGCATAACCGGCGAAAGAAGAACAGCTATACGATACAAACTTTCAACAGTCGTCCATAACGTATCTTCAAATCTATCCTTAGTATCACGTGCCTGCTTCCACGGTTCCTGTGCATGGAAATAAGCATTCACCTGATTAATAAATTTCCATAAAGTTGCCAGCGCACGATAGCAATACCCTGCATCCATATCAGCACGATAGTCATGCATCATCTGCTCTCCCTGCGCTCGCAGGTCAACAGCAGCCTGATCTGAGACAATACGCGCAGTAAGTTCCCTTTTTTGATACTTATCAGCAAGGATTAATACACGATTTAGGAGATTACCAAGATCATTAGCTAGGTCACTCGTTACCCGCAGTTCAAGGTCCTGGGTACTAAACTCGCTATCCTGCGTTAATGCCTGACGAGCAAGATAGTAACGCACCTGATCGGCACCATACTGCTCAAGTAATTGTTGAGGATCAATACTATTACCAAATGATTTAGACATTTTTTGACTATTAACAAGCAACCAGCCATGAACAAGTAATTGTTTAGGAAGTTCAAGACCCGATGCCATCAAAAAGGCTGGCCAATATACCGCATGAAAACGGAAAATATCCTTTGCCATGAGTTGCATGTCAGGTGGCCACCATAAATTAAGATCACTACCCAAAGCAGTACAATAGTTATTAAGGGCATCAGCCCAGACATACACCACATGCTTTGAATCACCCGGAAAAGGAATACCCCAGGTAATGCTCGTACGCGAGATGCTTAAATCACGTAATCCGCCTTTAATAAAATTAATAATTTCGTGACGCCGTTCAGATGGTACAATGCAATCAGGGTTTTTATCATAAAATTCAAGAAGCCTATCCTGATACGCTGAAAGCTTGAAAAAGTAAGATTCTTCAGAGGTTTCACGAGTCGGTCTCCTGCAATCAGGGCAGGTAACAATACCATCGGTACTTCCACCATCTTTTTCAGTAACAAAGGTCTCGCAAGGCACACAATACCAGCCTTTATACTCTGATTTATAGATATCACCCTTCTTCTGCAGCATAAGAATCCAGTCCTGAACCGCTTTAATATGGGCAGGATCAGTCGTACGTATAAAAGTGGTATACGTAATACCATACTGTTTCCATAAGTCCTGAAAGGGAGGAACGAGACTATCAACAAAAGCCTTCGGTTCCATACCAGCCCTTTGAGCAGCTTCAGCCACTTTTTGGCCATGTTCGTCGGTACCAGTCAAAAAATAGACCTGTTTCCCACACAAACGCTGCCATCGGGTTAGAATATCAGCCAACACCGTTGTATACAGATGTCCAAGGTGTGGCCTACCGTTAACGTAATAAATAGGGGTTGTTATATAGAATCTATTACCTTTATCCATGCTTTTATCCAGCTTTTTAAGAGAGGTATTTTTTAAAAAACGCACTATAAGCATACGGTAAAAGGACTGGTTAGACAAAGCTTTTGACGGATAGAAGAGTTTGAGGTATACTGGAAGAGTATTGAAATTTATCATTCCAAAAGGAAATCTTATCTCAAAAGTCTTGCTTTATGCATGTCTTCTGCCGCACACTAAAAATTATGAAACTTTATTATTCATCTTTTAACCTTTAAGGACCACTTAATGAATATCTATGTAGGCAACTTGCCACGTACGATTACTGAAGAAACACTGAAGAAACTCTTTGAACAGTTTGGGCAAGTTACTGCTGTCAAAATTATCAAAGACAAGTTCACAGGCCAAGTAAAAGGCTTTGGCTTTGTTGACATGCCAAATGCTTCAGAAGCAGCAGCAGCTATTGCTGGCGCAAACGGCTATGATCTTGATGGCATGAAGCTCCGTGTAAACGAAGCTCGTGAACCAGAAGCTCGTCCTCGCATGGGCGGCAATGGTGGTGGCGGTTACAACCGTGGCGGTGGAAGCACCGGCGGTGGTTGGCAACGTCGCTAATCTTTTCTAGTCAAAAGATTGCAAAAGAGGGTCGATTAATTTCGGCCCTCTTTTTTTGGGATCAACCATTATTACGTTGTTTTCTGGTCGTTCATATCATCCGCAAACTTCCAATCGAACATCATCACCCCTACTTTTTCAGGATATCTTTTTTTTAGCTTAATCATTGCTATACTTCCGAGAAGTAATGTTGTTTCTTAGTTCAACAAAGCTAATGGGGTTGTCATGAAAAAACTATTTTCTGCATTACTTGTAATGAGTAGTGTGAGTTTATTAAGTCAGGTAAGCGTTGGCATACCTTATACGGAGGGTAGTGGTGTTTTTGCCAAGATCACCGAGCTATCCCTGAGGCACCAACATCGAGAACTTAAACAATTCATTACCAACATACCCAATATAGAGAGGTTCGTCACTTCAGCTGACGTCTCTGCCTTGATTCAACAAGTAAAAACTCATATAAAAAATCAGAACTATGTGGATGTTGTTTTTGCCTCTTGCGGTACTCTTTTGGGTATTTATCTGATAGAACAAGGTCTCAATCTTTCCAATTCAATCAGTATAGAACAAAAAACACGACCGTTGAGAGTTGAAAAAGTTATGCAGCCCACTCTCGAAAGTAAAAGATGGCAGAGAAATTTTAGAGGTAGGAACTTGGTAGAAATAATAACAGGTGACAGCGGCGAAAGACGCTTATATACCTACACCGGTATGACTTCCCTTCTCCTGTGTGGCGGCTATCTTTCACATTTTGTATATAAAACATATTCAGCATATGCGACAATTAAAATACTAGAAAATCTTAATCATCAATTTTATGAATAACATTACCTACGAGAGTTAAACCATGGGGCTCCGATTGGGGCCCCATTTTTATGATTTGATAGCAACCCAGAGATGCTGAATATCTTTTTCAGTTACCGGTCTTTTGAACATATCAAAACGAAAAAACTGAAACTGTTTAAAATCTGATGCAGGGGTCATATACAAAGATTTCATATCGCCAAGATCAAGAAATTTATCAACACCAGTAATTGCAGGAAAGAAGCAAAGAATAGAATATTGTTCCTTAATAATCTCGGGACGGTACATAAAATTCATAAATTCATACGCATACTCCTCATGTTCAACAGCATGGGGGATAGCAAAGTTTTCAATCGTAATAAGAGTCCCCTCACGCGGCACATAGAAGCCAATATGCTTATATTCCTTCATGCTACGTAAAATATAGGAGCTTGATGAGGCAATGACAGGACAGTTTTTTGTCGCTAAAAGATAATCCGCACGAAAATCAGCATACGCAGACACCCACTGCCGTTGTTTCCTTAATACTTCTTTGATGCGTCCCACCTGTTTTCGATCTATCTGCTTAACAGCGCCATACAAATACAAAGACGCCAGAGGAACCGCAACAAATGGATCATTGATCATGGCAATCGTATAGTCATACTCAGGAGCAAAAATTAATGACCAACTTAAGGGCATATTTTTTTGTGCAAAATAGTTTTTGTCATACCCAATACCAAAGACTGCCCATTCATAAGGAACCGAATAGAGGTTGTCTGGATCAAAATACGTATTCATAAGCGCTGGATTTAAGCGATCAAAAAACAGCAGTTTGCTTTTATCAAGAGGTTGCAATACCCCCTCTTTTCTTAAAATATCAACCGCATAGTCTGATGGGATCACCAAATCATAGCCCGCCCCTTTAGTTGCACGAAGCTTTACCATGAGCTCTTCATTACTTTCATAGTAACTCATGTTCACCCGAATTCCCGTTTCACGTTCAAAGCGTGAAACAATCGTCGGACTAAACACGTCGGCCCAGGCAAGAATATTAAGCGTCTTTTGCTGATTCATCGTAGGCCACCATGCCGGTAAATACAACCAAGCAAAAATAAGCACCAACCAGAACAAAACCATGCCACCGCGAACAACATAACCGTTTAATAGTTTCTTTTTCATCAAAATATCCGTGTCTTAATATTGAGTGAACAAAAGATAAGAACAAGAATACTGCTCATCACTAATAACAATGAAGAGAGAGCATTAACAACTGGAGATATCCCTGACTTCAACATACCAAAGATATAGAGTGATAATGTCGTTGCAGTGCTTCCGGCACAAAAGAACGATAAAATAAAATCATCAAAAGATATGATAAATATCAATAACCCAGCTGCAATCAATGCAGGGGCAAGCAAAGGAAGAGTAATTTTTACAAAGGTCTGAGCCGGAGTAGCTCCTAAATCAAGCGATGCTTCAGTAAGGCGTGAGTCAATCTCTGTCAATCTCATCACCACTATAGGAACTGCATAGCCAAGACCTAATACCGTATGAGCTACGATAAGAGTTGGAATACCCAGAGGTATAGAAAAAAACGATAGAAAGCTAAGAAGCCCTACAGCAAGAACAACTTCAGGAACCAAGACATTACCGTAAAACAGCGTCAATAAAAAATTAAGTGGTCTAACCATGACATGGTAATAAATAACCCCCAACGTCATAGCTAATGATAACGCAGTTGCTGAAACGGCAACAATTAATGACGTATACAAAGCATGGATAATGGGTGTCGAAAGAAAGAGCTGTTTATACCAAAACAACGTAAAACCACTCCAGGGAGCAGGAAACGATGCAGAATTAAATGAAAAAATCACCAACACGACAATTGGTGTATATAAAAAAAGATATACTCCTGCAACGAAAGCGCTGCTAAAGCATGCTCGTACATAACGGCCCAAAGAACTAAACATGTACATCCCCTTTTGCCTGTTTAACACCTTTTTTCATCAAGAAGAACAGCAGCGCACTCACCACAATAAGAGCTACACAACTGATAATGGTAAACGCAGCGCCAAGGGACATCGTACGATAACCAAGCATGTACTGTGAAATAACCGATCCAACAAAAACATATTTATCTCCACCCACCAGACCAGGTATGGCAAATTCACCAAACGCAGGAACAAATACTAAGAAAAATCCTGATTGCACGCCAGAGAATGAAAGTGGCAATAACACGCGAATCCACGTCTGCCACGTCGATGCACCAAGATCGGCTGACGCTTCAATCAACTGTCGATCAAAACGCTCAAGAACAGCATAAATCGGTAAAGCCATAAAGGGCATATAACAGTACACCATAACCATTAACACGGCTGGCAAAGAGTTAAGCAAGGAAAGTGGCTCTTTGATAATACCCAAGAAAAGAAGGATGGTATTAAGAAAACCAGAACGTTCTAAAACGAAAAACCACGCATAAATATGAAGCAAGAAATTTGTCCAAAAGGGAACAATCAACAAGAACAAGAAAAATGTCTTAAACTTTTTTGCCCGAAAGGAAATGAAATAAGCAAGGGGATAAGCAAGAAAAAAACATAAGATACTCGTTGCTAGAGCGAGTATCAGTGATTTAAAGGTAATAAATAAAAAGGATGCATGCAGAAAAGTTCGTACATGCTCAAACGTAATATGAATACCCGTATCTTGAACACGTATGACACTCAAAATAAGAATGAAACAGAGCGGAAGATAGAAAAATAGGCTCTGCCATAAAAATGCAGGAACCGCGAGAAAAAAAGGCCGATCCTTGTGATATATTTTTTTCATTAATCAGCGCTCCAACAAAACAACATTTTCTTTTTGCCAGTACAGGTACACATGATTGTCGTAATCAATAACCTCTTGAGGAAAATGTTCCTCGTTTTGTTGGAAAACCTGCAGCTTTTCATCATTTGCCAATTTTACGTTGTACTGCGTTGATCTCCCATGATAAATAATCGCATCAACAGTACCTTCAAGCATATTGGCAAATCCAGCCATCGGCTGTTTAGTAATATAAACTTTTTCAGGGCGTAGACTCATTAATGCCTGACTGCCCGATGATAACTGTTGGGTCGCATTAAGAGGTACCTGAAACATTCCTAATTGGGGAATTTCAAGAAGCGCATTATCCTGATCACCAATACGCAAAATACCCTTAAGAATATTCGTACTACCCACAAATCTTGCTACAAAAGAAGACCCAGGAAATTCGTAAATTCCCTTTGGCGTTCCAATTTGTTCAATATCACCATTATGATTCATAATAGCCATCTGATCAGCAACCGTAAGCGCTTCTAATTGATCATGAGTAACATACACAAAAGTTGTTTTCAATTTATCTTGAAGCTCAATCAACTCTATAAGCATTTTTTCACGCAACTTGAAATCAAGGGCCGCAAGCGGTTCATCAAGAAGAAGAACTTCCGGTTCATTAATTACCGCACGAGCAAGCGCGACTCGCTGCTGTTGCCCGCCAGAAAGTTGTGAAATGTCTTTATAAATATGATGATCAAGGTGGACTGATTTCAGGACCTTAATAGTGCGATGCTCAATCTCATCTGCAGCCATTTTTTTTATTTTAAGACTATAGGCAACATTTTCAAACACATTTAAATGAGGGAAAAGCGCATAGTTCTGAAACACCGTATTGATCTTACGTTCATGAATAGGAAGGTGCGTAATATCACGATCGCCTAAGAAAATTTTCCCTTTATCGATTGTTTCAAAACCACCAATCAAACGTAGAAGGGTTGTCTTTCCACAACCGCTTGGTCCAAGAAGAGCAAAAAATTTACCTGAAGGAATAGTGAGATTGATATTTTCAACGATAGGTTCACCATCAAAAGATTTCGTTACCCGTTCGATGCGTATGCTTCTCATTTCTTTTTAATACCCGCAAAATACATAGGAACTACAATATCTGACAACGTACAAGGCACAATAATAGCTACTGCCATAACGAGCATGATATAGCCCATTTGCGAATGCCAGGAAGAAAATCCATGTGAAACTAAATAAAACAAAGCTGCCAAAGAACTAATTAGAATATGAACAAAATGTGAGCCAATCGAAAATAACCGTAACATCGACGATTGATGATGGCGCAATAGCATCCCATTAATCACACCCGCAGCAAGGAATGGAAGAATGTTATGAATTTCATGATGGAAACAAATATGTAACTCCATCGTAACACCCAACAAACGCCCCACAGCATATGGCATTAAAATATCTGAAAAAATACAAAAGAATGTTGGTGAAATAATACCAACAATCAAAGCCATCGTGGTATTACGGGAAAAACGAGAAAAAGTTATAATTGTGCCCGTTGCAGCAAAAAGAATATGAAGGAAGTGAAAGCTGTGAAACAGGAGATAGTAACCAGAAGGCGTTATGCTTTGAAATGCACTGAGAAAGCTTAGAATAACAATGCCAACCGCTACAGAAAAAATTGCATACGGAAGATGATGAATCAGCTCTTCATAGAACGTATGGTCATGTTTTCCACACTCATCTTCATGTTCATGTTTTATAAAAAAAGTTTTCTTTTCCCCACCATGCTTATCGCAAGCTAAATCGTGATGTTCCATCGCACCCTTTTCTTCAAAAAAAATGGCCCCGTTTTCTCTCTTTACTGAATATAAAGTTTTTTCCAGATAATGCAAAAACTCAATACCGTTAAAAAGCTTGTCCGTAAGTGATAAACCACGCATACGACCGATCGTCAGTTGATCTCTTTTTCCACTTCCACCCAATATCAAATCGTAATGGCCCAACCGGTGTTGCACAACGAACCCCAAATCCTGTAGCTGCCGCAAAGGATGCCGGCTTAAGAAAACCAACATCGGTAAAGACAACCGCACCAACATATTTGTAGAGAGGAAAGCGTAACTCGGCACTTCCTGATACCACTGTTTTACTACCAACAGCAACCCATATTCTTCTACCATCATCATCAACAAAAGAATTAAGTGGCGGTACCATACCAAATTCATATCCCCTCAATGTCTGCGAACCTCCTAAGTAGAAGCGCTCAGTTGGAATCAGCTCAGAAAGCGGTATATGGTACACAGAACCAGAACGCACAGAAATACCGGCAATAATAGTAGAAGTAAGCGGACAAAAAAATGAACACTCACCCCATAATTTTAACCACCACGGACTAGCCTTATCTAAAGAAAACATTCCTTTACATAAGATATGGGTAAAAAACCCTCGTGTTGGATCTTGAGGAGAATCAAGAGTTGAAAAACTCCACGATGGCTCAAGCACTAGGTAGGGAACTCGATTGTCACGCGCTGCACAAGAAAAATCAATAACTTGTGCGTGAGCACACGAAAGATGAGAAATTTTCAACCATTCGCTCCCGCACGAAAACTGCCACTCACCTATCATCGGCTCGTGAGCTGGACGCAATGTACAAGAAAAACCATCACGCGATGCACGATAAAGAGGTTCATGAATATGCTCTGCTAGAGGCTGATCATATCGCCTACTAAAGCCAGTAACTACTATACGCGCCGCTTCAGAGAAGCAAGAAACATGGGGTAAAAAATAAAGCCCCGTAATATCATGCCCAAAACGACTCTTATCAACATGGAGCTGAAGTTGATCAGAGTAACGGGAGAGATTTTTTCCTATAAACGATACCCCGCAACTATACACAAATGGATACTGATGCGTAAAACTTTTGCTTGAACGTGTAAGAGCAAAACGAGCACGTAGTTCATAAGGCGATTCAGGGCCATATGATAGCACCATATTTTTTTCTTCTTCAGGACAAGCATAAGAAGTTGGCACTAAAGAAAGACCATCGAATGCATCCCATTCACGCAAACGGTTGAGCGTTTTATCAACAAGCTCATAAGAAAAAACATCCCCCTTTTTATACGCAAGTTCATCACGTATATGTGCATGAATGCCAGAACTTCCTCTAATGATGGTATCTCCAAAACGAACCTGCTTATCCAATCCACGCACCTGCCAAGCAATATGCACACCATCAGAAAGTTCTTTGATGTCAGGAACGGTATAGGCATATAAAAAACCTTTACGATGAATATCATGATCAAAAGAATGTTGAACAGTAGCAAGCCAGACAGGAGAAATAGGTTTAAAAAGCGGACAGGAAAAAAGTTTCCCCACACCATACCGTTCAAGATCGGCGAGATTCATGGAACGCAAAACTCGCTGTGCCCCAGCAGTAATAGTTACTTGGACATTCCCGTCAGAAGCATGAGTGCACACCTTTACCTTTGTATCCCAATAACCTTCCCTTTGATAAAGCTCCCGTATTTCTTGGCACAAACGTTCTTCTTTTTTCTTATGAGCAGGCCCAAGGATCTTATCAGTTATACTCTTCAATTCACGAGCATACTGTATGAAGATATCGCCATGAAGAATCACCTTCTTTATAAAAGTACGCGTACCTTCACTAATAATAAAAACCACTCGCTCAGATTCTTCTCGCCAATTTACGCGAACATGTGCAAATCCTTCCTGCTGATAAAGCTCTTGTATATCTTCAGCCATAATTGCAGGAACAATCATTAATGAACCAAGATATTCTTGTGCGAGTTCTCGTGTCAGGTAGGAAGAAGAAAAAAATACACTTCCCTCATATGCCATTTTTTTCGAATAACTATTAAAAACATGCGCCGTCATATCAATTGTTCTATGCTCATTATCAAACACATGAGATACGTGACAAGCAGTAGTAAGGTATCCCGCTTCCCACAATCTTTCTTGAAGAACGCGTTCATACTGCTGTCGCAAAGAAGCTGTATATTTTTTCCCCACCACCATCCGATCAAGTTCTTGTGAAATTCTTAAAGGAATTTCACCACTATTCATCACACACCGTGTTGAACGAACATGGTACAAAACAATATTTTCAAAAAACAGAGTCACCGTCACTGAACGTTTTTTTGAATCAGACGAACATGGCTCATGATATGCCACATCGTCATGTACCCGCGCACCACAATACCCATCTTGTTCAAGAAGTTCACCTACTTGCTGACAAGCAACCTTATGCTGAGCACCATCAAAAATCTCTCCCGGCTGTATAAAATAGGCACTTCGATAACGCTCTTTATTGACAAGTATGCCTTTGATACGAACCCGGGATAAAACGGTCTCCTGACTATTCGTACCAAAAACAGACGAAGAAAGAATGAGAAAAAAAAGGAACCACCAACGCTGCAAAAACATAGATCATTAAAAAAAGATTTCTGAGAAAATACCCTAACAAAAGAACAGTAAGCTCATAGTCTATCACTGAATAATGCGAAAAACACCACGGAAGTCGCGGTCTTTTAACTGAGGTTCAATTTCAAGATCCTGAATATTAATTCCAGCAGACTCCTTTTGAATAGTGTCGATAAATGTATCAACCTGTTTTTTTTCTCCTGAAACAATAATTTTAATCTTGCTCTTATCAATCAACTGCACAACTCCTTCAAGCTGATATTTGCGGGCAAACTTTTGCACCATATCATAGGAAAAGCTTTGCAACGGATCGATGAGAACGGTAATTTTGAGACATTTGTTCATGTGTCTCTCTCCCTTTTTTTTGAGGACATTACTCATTACTAGGCATGAACCTAACAAAGGAAGAACCCAAATGTCAAAAGTCACCCCAAACCTTTTGTTTTTTCACTCAACTGGTAAACTTAGTCATGTACCCTAATAAAGCTTATTATGTAGGTCTTTTTCACATGATGTACCCTATCGAAGACATAGAAAAAAAATGGCGCCAACGTTGGCAGTCAAACCCACCGGCACAGCCACGGCCTACTGGATCGGGAAAGAAATTCTACTGCCTTGATATGTTTCCCTACCCTTCCGGCTCAGGCCTTCATGTTGGTCATTGGCGTGGCTATGTCCTTTCGGATGTATACGCACGCATAAAATGGCTTGAGGGCTATAATGTTCTTCATCCTATGGGATGGGACGCTTTTGGGCTACCTGCTGAAAATGATGCCATAAAAAAAGGTATTCATCCCGCAGGAAGTACCGCACACAACATAGAAAATTTTAAGAAGCAACTTTCTGAAATCGGTGCCATATATGACTGGTCTCGCGAGCTTGCCACAACTGATCCTGACTATTACCGCTGGACCCAGTGGATCTTTCTCAAAATGTTCAACGCTGGTCTTGCCTACGAAGCACTTACTCCCATAAATTGGTGTCCTTCCTGTTTAACAGGACTTGCTAATGAAGAAGTCGTCAATGGAACCTGTGAACGATGCGGAAGCGTTGTTGAACATAAACAGGTACGCCAGTGGATGTTAAGGATTACCCAGTATGCCGAAAAATTACTCACCGGACTTGATACCCTCGATTGGCCAGAAAAAGTAAAATCAATGCAGCGTAACTGGATTGGTAAAAGCGAGGGGATAGAACTCATATTTCAGGCCAAGATAGCTGGAAAAACAATTGATCTACCCGTCTATACTACTCGTCCTGAAACACTTTATGGCGTCACTTTCTTAGCAATAGCCCCTGATCATCCGCTTATTAAAAAACTTATCGAACATCAGTCGCCAGAATCGCTTAAGACAGTTACCGAATACCAAAAGACGTTTGATTCACAAACCGGCACCGATCGCTTGGCTACTATGGATCAAAAAACAGGTGTATTTTCCGGCGTGTATGCCACTCACCCTCTTACCAACCAACAAATTCCTCTTTATTTGGCCAACTATGTCCTTAAAGAGTACGGCACTGGTATTATTATGGGTGTTCCTGCCCATGACATGCGAGATTTTGAGTTCGCACGCACCTATTCCCTAACTATTATTCCGGTCATTGCTGCACCGAATAATAAAGACGTCATGGTAGAAGCGTATGAAGGAGATGGATTGCTGATCAATAGTCAGCAGTTTGATACCCTCGACGCGTTACATGAAGGTCGTCAAAAAATTTCTGATTATTTAGTCACACATCATGGAGCACAGAAGAAGGTCACGTATAAACTACGCGACTGGGTTTTTTCACGCCAACGTTATTGGGGTGAACCCATTCCTCTTATTCACTGTGCGCACTGTGGTGTTGTTCCCGTTCCCGAAGATCAACTCCCCGTACGTCTTCCAGACGTTGAACGATATCAACCAACAGGCACGGGAGAATCGCCTCTTGCTGCGATCAATTCATGGGTTAATACGAACTGCCCTGTGTGTGGCGGAGCTGCTCAACGAGAAACAAATACTATGCCGCAATGGGCCGGTTCATGCTGGTACTTTTTGCGTTACCCAAATCCTCATCTACAAGATGCTCCTTTTAGTTCAGAAGACATCGATTATTGGCTTCCAGTAGATTTATATGTTGGTGGCGTTGAACATGCCATCTTACATCTGTTGTACTCTCGTTTTTACGTTAAAGTACTTCATGACCTTGGGTATCTTCCTTTTAATGAGCCATTTACCAGCTTATTCAATCAGGGCATGGTAGGTAAATATTCAGAAAAGACGGGCCTCGTGGAAAAAATGTCTAAGTCTAAGGGAAACGTAGTTAATCCTTCTGATATTATCAAGGATTATGGATCGGATGCCTTACGTTTATATATTCTCTTTATGGGACCGCCAGAACTGGATGTTGAGTGGCAAGACAAAGGACTCGAAGGGGTCAAGCGGTTTTTGTCTAAATTGTGGAACTTCTTAACCACGCCAGAAAATTTCGTACAGGAAGAGGACGTAAACTCAACAAAACTTCTCCATCGGTTCATGAAAGATTTTCAGGACCGTATAGATATCTTCAAGCCAAACACTGCCGTGGCATCATTCATGGAATTTCTTAATCAGGCACAAGCTGACAGCGCCCACTTTACTCAAGGACAACGCGAACAGATATGTGTTTTACTTTCATGCATGGCTCCACACATGGCCAGCGAATTACTTGAACAACTTTTCCACAAAGAGCTAAGCGATTGCACCTGGCCCGTGTATAATCCGGCGCTTGCGCATGTTTCTACCGTTACGATCGCCATACAGGTTAACGGCAAGTTACGCGCTACTCTTACCAGCACACGAGGAGCGGGACAGGAGCTCATTGTTGAACAGGCTCGCACATTAATTGCTAAGTGGTTAATCGACAAAAAGATCGTTAAGATCATTTTCGTCGCCGATAAAATGATTAATTTTGTCATTTCTTAGTTTTTTCTTGATTTAGAAAGACAACTTTTTTTACCCTCGTAAGAAAGTAAAGTTGTCATCGTTTTTGTTTATTTTTAAGTAAAAGGTTTTTTATGTCGACATTTAAAGAGTTACCAATATCAGAAAAGATCCAGGCTATTATTGAGCAGCTTGGCTTTCATACACCAACCGAAATACAAAAGAAATCAATTCCGCTGTTGATCAATGCACCTATGATCGATTTTCATGGACAAGCACAAACAGGTACTGGGAAAACGTTAGCTTTTGGTATTCCTCTTATTCAACGTCTCGATCTGAGCAAGAGACATCCTCAGGCACTGATCGTCGCCCCTACTCGTGAATTGGCAGTACAGACATATGAAAGTCTCCTCCCTTTTGCACGGCCATTAGGAATTTCAATCGAAGTCATTTATGGCGGCGTATCTATGGAGCAACAAATGTCCCGTCTAAGAAGCGGTGTTCATATTGTTGTCGGTACACCTGGCCGTTTAAACGACCATATGCGTAGAAAGACACTTCAAATTGATAAAATTAGAACACTCGTACTCGATGAAGCAGATATTATGCTTGAAATGGGCTTCAAAGAAGAAGTAGATGAAATTTTAAAGCATGCACCAAAAGAACGAGAAATTTGGCTCTTTTCTGCCACCGTTAAGCAAGGTATTACCGATATTATGCGCAAGCATATGAAGGATCCGGTATCAGTACGCGTCAGCAAACAACAAGTTGGCAATGCTCTGACTAAACAGTTTTATTGTATTGTCCCTTTCCGTTTACGTCTGAATGTTATCGCTCGCTTTATTGAAACAGTACCCCATTTTTATGGCTTTATTTTCTGCCAAACAAAAGTACTCGCTGGTGAAGCGGCGGATCTTCTGGTAAAGCGCGGCTATAATGTAGCAGCTCTGCATGGAGATATGAGCCAACAACACCGTAACAACGTGATCAGGAAGTTTAAGCATAAAGAAATATCCATTGTCGTAGCAACAGACGTTGCAGCACGTGGTATTGACGTAGCAGACCTTTCACACGTTATTAACTATTCATTACCGGAAGATCTCGATAGTTATGTACACCGTATCGGCAGAACAGGTCGTGCCGGAAAAGAAGGTACCGCTATTACGTTAATCAATAAGGGCGAACTTCGTTCAATGAAGTACCTCGAACAACGATACAGCGTTGCCATTAATCCTATTAACATTCCTTCAGCAGAAGAAATTATTGTAAGCAAAATGCAGGAAGCATCTGAGTACATTACTGAGATGGCAAACAAGTCCCTTCCTGCAGAAAGTGCTCCTATCGGCGAACTATTGAAGAACTATTCTCCTGAACAGTTGCGTACGTTAGTCACCCAAGTTGTTTTCGATAAATTTATCCGCGTTCTTCACCTTGAAGATGATACGCAATTTAAAGAAACAGCTCAGCAAGAGCATCGTGATGGTCGTGACAATGGTGAAGATCTGCAAGAAATATTTATTTCTGTCGGATCTGATGATGGAATTACCATTGATGACGTCAGAAAGTTTTTAATAGATAGTGACGTCATTAATCCTGACACCATCAGAACTATTAGAGTCATCAAGCGTCGTTCCTTTGTAAAATTGAGCGGCGAATGCTCACCTGATCTGGTCAAGGCACTCCGCGGCAAGATGATCAAAGGTATTCCGGTACATGTACAGCTTACCTGCGTAGTTGGCCAACAAGATGGTGGACAACGCTCAGAAAGAGCTCCGTTCCGGCCTCGTCAACGAAATTCATTCCAACGCAGAGACCAACGAAACAGACGTCGCTATTAATAACTAAGTAAAAAGACAAACCCCCCCTAGAGAGTCTAAAACTCTCTAGGGGCTCTTTCATACATCCGAAAATAATATTTCATTTAATTTTTTACTGACAATCTACTTCCATGCTTTTCTGCAATCTTCCCCGCAATAACATCAGTCATGGTTTGACCTTCTTGTGGACCAGCTGCTTCAGCCGCCTGTCTTAATTCTTCAAACTCCGATTGATGTTCTCTAACAGCTCGATCAAGGAGATTTTTAATACCAGGATATTTTTGTGCATGTTTTTCATAGACTTTTACTATAGGACTATCAGGAAGAGCTATGGCAATATCAATAGGAGATTCTCCATCCTTATTGGTACTGATAAGAACTCCTTTTTGGCGAAGAAGTTCTCCCGTCATAAAAGCTGCCAAAGCTGGTTTTAAATCAATTTCCTCTTCTTTGCTTACCCCTGCCAGTAGGTGCAAAGCTGTATTACCTCGTTCATCCTTAGCGTTAATATCAGCGCCATCTTTAAGAGATTTTTTGAGTTGGGCGCTATTGAGCTTTCTGGCTGATTCAAGAAATTCTCTGTTTAATTTATCTATAAAATCACGTAATACCTTTTTTACTTGTTCACTTTTCGCTAAATCAAGCGCTGTTTTACCAGCATTATCTCGAGCATTAACATCCGCTCCCGCTTTAAGTAACAAGCGGACAACGTCTATATTACCTTGTTGTACAGCCCACATAAGCACTGTTCTACCATTTTTAGATTTAGCATTAACATCAGATTTAGCATTAACATCCGCTCCCGCCTCAAGTAGCAAATGGACAATGTCTACAGCAGCCAGATTACTCAGTACAGCATTTATAAGCGCTGTACTACCATCTTTAGATTTAATATTAATATCAGCTCCCGCTTCAAGTAACAAACGGACAATGTCTACAACAACATCTGGTGCAACCCGGCTACTCAGTGCAGCATACATAAGCACTGTATTACCATCATTATCTCGAGCATTACTATCAGCCCCTCTAGCAAGTAAAAAGCGGACAATATCTATATAGCCACGTTGTACAGCACACATAAGCGCTGTTCTACCATCTTTAGTTTTAACATTAATATCAGCTCCCGCTTCAAGTAACAAAGGGACAACTTCTGCATAACCTTGTATTGCAGCATATATAAGTGCTGTACTACCATCTTTAGATTTAGCATTAACATCAGCTCCCGCTTTAAGTAACAAGGAGACAATGTTTGCACGGTCTTCTTCTGCTCCTACAGCCTTCATAAGCGCTGTCCGATCATATTTATCTTGAGCATTAACATCAGCTCCCTCTTCTAATGCATTCCGAACAGCCTGAATATCTCCCTGATCGGCAGCCACTAAAAGATTTTCGTTAACGTCAACAACATGTGTAGCAACACTCATTTTTGAGTGTCCAAGTCCGGACCAACTTGTTCCCAAATAAAACAAGAATCCACAAACAACATAAACATAGAACATCTTTTTCATAAAACCCCCCTTATTTATAGGTAACAAACACCTACATACTGTTAATCGTACAAATTTAAGATCTTTTACATATTCAGCTCTATTTACCTAGCTGGCTAATTCAAATTTTTTTTTGTCTAGCTTATCTATAAAATCACGTAGTACTTTTTTTACTTGTTTGTTTTTCGCTAAATCAAGCGCCGTTTGACCTGCCTTATTCGACGCTCTAACGTCAGCTTTTTTATTAAGTAACAAGCGAACAACTTCTGCATGGCCTTCCGTTGCAGCTTTCATAAGCACTGTAGTACCTGATTCATCGTGAACATTAGCATCAGCTCCTCTATCAAGCAATAAACGGACCATATCTGAGTCTCCTAACCATACAGCCTCTATAAGAGCTGTAATACCAGCTTCATTTCGAGCATCAATATCAGCTCCTCTCTGAAGTAGCAAGTGAACAATGTCAGGTCTATTCTTGTTTACAGCCAATATAAGCGCCGTATAGCCTGCAGTACCTTTAGCATTAACATTAGCACGCTTGTCAATCAATAATTTTGCAACTTCTATATTGCCCGAAAAAACAGCCTGAATAAGAGCTGTATTCCCTTTAGATGTAGCATCAACTTTAGCCCCTCTCTCAAGTAGCAAACGAGCAACTTCTGGATTTCCCTTTTTTGCAGCTACCATGAGTGCTGTTCTATCATCTTTTCCCCTAGCATTAACATCTGCCCTCGCATTTAAAGCTTTCTGAACAAGCTGAACATTTCCCTGCTCCACAGCCGCTAGAAGATTTTCGTCAGCGCTGGTAACATATGCAGCGAAACTCATTTTTGTAAAAAATAAGAATCCACAAACAATATAGGATTTCATCATCTTCATAAAAAACTCCCTATTTTACGTAACGAACATCCCTTTTATGTAATCTTACAAAAATATTAATTAAGATCGCAATAGATTACACATCGAAAAACTGATACATGATTTTTTAAGCTTATACATTATTCGTCAAGAGAAATGTATTGCAAGACACAGATTTTTAAGAAATAGCTTCAGTCCACCCGGCGCTGGAAGAGTTTTCATGGAGCGTTCAAGCTGACCAAGCATAAACAATGCATGATCGTTACCCTTCTTTAATTGTTCCTGCCAATAGAGAAACAAAGCATCTAACAAATCGGGCATATCATTTTCAGTAAGTCCCAATTTTTCTGTTTCTTTTAACAAAGTAGTTCCCGCATCAAAACCCAGCGGTTGAATAAAAAATTTCATAAGCGGATGCTGCACCATTTTTTTCTGTTGATCATAAGGAATTGTCTCAATAACACAACGAGAAAGAATGGTTGGAATAATGTAGTCCCGTCGAGAGGCTAACAAAAAAAAATGATATCCCTGTGGCGGCTCTTCTAATGTCTTTAACAAACTGTTAGCAACAACAGTATGCATCTGATCAGCCTGTTCAAGAACAAAAAAGAACTGCTCCCCCTGATCAAGAGCATAGGAAAGAATATGAAACATCGGTTCAAGCTGCACTGTTGTATATTGCCCATCGGGAGTTAAAAAACGCACCTGCGGGTGCTGCTGCGTCTGAATGAGGTTACACGAACCACATATACCACACGCTTTCTGTTGTTCACAGAGTATGGTTTTCAAGCGCGCTTTTACCTGATCAAGAACAACCGTTCGTGGACCAATAAAAAGATAGGCAGGCTGATTCATGCAATCCCCTGTTTATGCAACCATATCATCACGCTCTCGATCGCTTGCGCACTAACCATATCAAGGTCGCGCGTAGCATCTATCGTAATTACTGAAGGGTTGTATGCATACAGTTCATCAAATCCTGTAATGACCCGTTCAAAAAAAAGTTTCTTTTCTTTTTCAAAGGACGTTAGCTGGGCATTGCGAGCTTGAATACGCGCCAGGGCAGTTTCATAGTCCACTTTCATATAGATTGTTAGATCAGGAGTTCTATCAGATAGTGCCCATCGATTTATCTGATCAATCATTTTTTTGTCTAACCCACGTCCATATCCCTGATACGCCAGTGAAGAATCGGAAAAACGATCTGATATAACGACCCTTCCTTCAGCAATTGCTGGTTCAATTATCTGAACCATGTGTTGTGCACGATCTGCGGCAAATAACAAAAATTCAGATTTTTCACTAATTGACACCGATCTTTCGTGAAGAAGGTTGCGAAGTTCTTTGCCAAGGGGTGTTGCACCTGGTTCTTGCGTCAACAAAACAGGAATGTGTTGTTCTTGTAGATGAGCGGTTAAGAGACGAGCTGTAGAGCTTTTTCCTGAACCATCAATCCCCTCACAGGCGAGCAATATTCCGCGCACCATTTGTCTTCTCCCAAACGCATACTTATACTGGTGTTCTATTAAGTAAATAATACTGGTTTTTAGTAAAAAGATCTTTATATACCATGATAAAAAAAATTATCATCAAACCTGGATGTATTGCCTGTGGTTCGTGTGCATTCATCTGTCCAGAAGTTTTTAACGTCATAAATAAAGTAGAAATTTTTCCTCATGCTAATCTTGAGAAATATGAAGAGCAGATAAAAAAGGCTGTCACTTCATGTCCCGTAGGTGTTCTGAAAATTGAAGATTGAAAAAAATAAAGGAGAGTCATGGAACAACAAATAAGATTTAACCAACTACGCGCATCAGTCACCAGAGATAACAAACTCATGTATGTGGGTCATCTCTTGTCTAACACAGCCTCTCTCTACCCCAAAACCATCGCCGTTATCTATCAACAAGAACGGATCTCATATAGCCAACTTTTAGCCCGTTCACAAGCATTCGCTAGTCTGTTGCATACCCGCGGTATACAAGAAGGAGACCGTGTCATTCTGTGGTATGAAAACTCTATTCCCTTCTTTTATGCGTATTACGCCGTATGGCATGTGGGAGCAATTATTGCACCATTGAACGTATTCCTCCATGAAGAAGAGTTCACAGGCATTCTTACCAACGCACAACCAAAAGCTGTTATTATTTCTGATGAACAGTTCTCAAAACTATCTTCCGAAGGCCAGCAGCATCTCGTATCGACCTTTGGAGCCTTACTCTTTAAAACAGCCGACATTCTTACCGCCCCCGAACCAGCACAAGCTCTTCCCATTCCTGATAGAGATGCTGAAAAAACTGCCGCTATTTTATATACATCAGGAACAACAGGATTTCCTAAAGGAGTTATGCTTACCTCTAAAAACATTCTCATTAACACCATCCAGGGCATATCAAGGTCCCGTGGCACGAGCCAAGACCGAGTATTCTGTGCTCTTCCCTTGTTTCACTGTTATTCACAAAACGCCTGCGTATGGGCAAATGTAGTCATGGGTAGCACAGCCATCATCATCCCTAAAATTGAACGCAGTTCTATTTTTGAAGGACTATCCCATCGTCCAACCTTTGTGCTTGGTGTTCCGGTACTCTACGGACTCTTTTGTCAGCTTAAGACCGCCAATTTCGATGACGTACGTTATTTTTATTGTGGAGGTGATTCTCTATCTGATAAAATTCGTGCCGGATTTGAGCTTGTCTACGGTAGAAAACTGTGTAACGGCTATGGATTAACAGAAACATCCCCTTTTATAGCCGTCGATCTTGATGATAGCACTAAGCCAACTGGTTGCATTGGTAAACCTTTATATGGCATAACCGTAGACATACGGGACGAAGCCGAAAAACCTGTAGTCACTGGAACCATTGGTCTTCTCTGGGTACGTAGTGAAACAATCATGGAAGGTT
>Ga0172381_10001325_pt1 | contig 29412 bp, 23 predicted proteins | sample Leawel6488metaG_FD_119754 | JGI IMG/M metagenome (GOLD analysis project Ga0172381, IMG submission 119754) | Leachate microbial communities from a municipal landfill in Southern Ontario, Canada - Leachate well 64-88 metaG | ecosystem: Engineered > Solid waste > Landfill > Unclassified | place... | reverse complement strand
TGGGAGAACCATTGGAGAAGATGGGAGAATGATTGGAGGACCATTGGAGGAGATGGGAGAACGGTTAGAGGATCATTGGTCTTTAATTGGTCTTTAATTGGTCCTTAATTGGAGGAACATTGGAGGGCACGGGTCGAAAATGTTAATAAACCAGGTCAATTTGTTGAAAAACGCCATGGTTGATGAATATTACCCTAACGATGTTTTCCGGGCTACACCCTGGGCATTGCGTACAATGACGGTGCCGTCTAAATTATCAATCCAATCCATAAAATTGACCATTGACTATTGACCATTGGCTATTGACTATTGACTATTTGAAATTTATAAAAACTTGATTATAAATCTGTTCACTCTTCACTGTCACTTTAACCTGAAACTTCAACCTGAAACATTCAACCTGAAACCTTGAGCCTGCTCCGAAAAGCCAAATCTTTCATTTTATCACGATACAAAGACACAAACATATCATATTCAATTATTTAAAATTTTGCGCCTTAGCGACTTGGCGGTGAAAAGTAACTTTCGGAGTGGACTCAACCAGGATGAATGTATGAATCATGTAAAAGTTTGCTGGAATTATGTAACACAATTCATGAAATATTGGTGAATATTTGTCAAACCCTGATTTATGAAATTTCATTGATCCTGGCAATTCCAGGAAAACAGTCAGAAAATATTACTCTGGCCCAATCATTCACACTGAAAAACAAAAAACCATGAACACACCAACCAAATTTGAATTTCAACCTTTACCCTATGCTTATGATGCGCTTGAACCATTCATTGATAAGCTTACCCTGGAAATACATTATGGTAAACATCATAAGGCGTATTACAACAATTTCCTGATTGCTATTAAAGGTACCGGCATGGAATCGATGACCATCAGGGAGATTTTCAGGAATATCAGCAAAGAGCCTATGGCCGTAAGAAACAACAGTGGTGGCTATTACAACCATACCTTTTATTGGGAAGGCATGAAAGCTTCTGGCAGTGGTATGCCAACAGGTAAATTATCAGAAGCCATTGGTAAAGCATTCACTTCCATTGAAGAGTTTAAAAAACAATTTTCAGAGGCGGGTAAAAACAGGTTTGGCAGCGGCTGGGCATGGCTTTGCCTTGATGATAAAGGCGCCCTGTTTATTTGCTCCACGCCGAACCAGGACAATCCGTTAATGGATATCGCAGAAAAAAAAGGGATTCCCCTGCTTACTATGGATGTATGGGAACATGCCTATTATTTGAAATATCAGAACAAAAGGCCTGATTATATCGAAGCATTCTGGAATGTGGTCAATTGGGAAGAAGTTGCCGGAAGATACGAAACTGCTTTACCCTCTTTGCGCAAGAAGTAATACCGTATGAAACATCTTAGTTAAATAGAACGAAAAACGGTCATTCACTTTCACCTGCCTACCTGATGATAATTATCTTGAATTCAATATCAAAACATATCCTTATCATAAAGATGTTATCAATGAACTTTTGCAAGTAAAGATGAATGATGAATTGATTTTGCATGATGTATTTGGCGCAATCGCTGGATTATGCCCCAGGAGTGTAGATATTTATTTCGACAATGTTGGGGTCGAAATTGATGATGGCTATTTATCGCAATAAAAAAATTATTCGACAGTATTAAATCCGTACCAATGAACAGGTTGAAAATAAAGTATCTGGGTATCGAATTAGATAATCCCATTATAATTGGAGCATCTAATTTGTCAAAAGACCTTGATAAGCTTAAAAAAGCAGAAGAACTTGGCGCCGGAGCGATTGTCTATAGATCTTTATTCGAGGAACAGATACAACTTGAGAGGTTGCAGTTGGATGAGAGGCTTACTGAATTCAATGATATTAACGCAGAAATGCTCACAACACATCCGCAGGCAGATTATTCGGGTCCTGATGAATATCTGACTATTATCCGGAAAGCAAAGGAAAATTTATCTATTCCGTTATTAGCCAGTCTTAATGCCGTCAATAATGATACCTGGATAAAATACGCCAGATTATTAAGTGAGACCGGAGTAAATGGGATAGAACTGAATTTTTATCAGATTCCTTCAGATTATGATAAGACGGCTAAAGCAATAGAAGACGAACAGATTCATATTGTGAAAGAGATCAGAAAAAATGTAGCAATACCGATAAGTGTTAAATTAAGTGCTGACTATACGAATATCCTTAACTTTATAAAAAAACTTGACCTGGCCGGTGTAAATGGTTTTGCTCTGTTTAATTCCTTTTTCCAACCCGATATTGATATTATTACTGAAAAGCATGTTAAATCGTTTAATCTTAGCAATGAAGGAGACTATAAGAAATCTCTGCGGTTTTCAGGACTATTATTCGAAAACATTAAAGCTGATATATGTAGCAGTCACGGGGTATTTACCGGTGCAGATGTGATCAAACTGATCTTATCCGGATCTTCATGTGTACAGGTCGTAAGTACGCTATATAAAAATGGGCTGACTCAAATTACCAAAATGAAAAAAGAATTGGAGGATTGGATGGACAGCAAACAATACAATAACATCGATGAGTTCAGAGGCAAGTTGTCGAAAAAGAGGCTCAGCAGCAATCCATTTATTTATAAAAGAGCGCAATATGCCGATTTGCTCATTAATTCGGAGGAGGTATTTGGAGTCTCTAAGTAAAAATATTTAACCTGATTGTTTTATATACCACAGCGTTTTAAAATATTACTTTACAATGGAGGATGACAAAAATATTATCCACTTTCATTAGGTAGAAATTTTGACGAATTAAAAAGAGTGATCATCGCTTTGCAAACTGTTAATGCTTATAGCGTTGCCACACCAGCCAATTGGAAACCCGGCGATGATGTAATTGTTTCAACAGCATCATCCTGCGGGGCTGCTAAAGAAAGAATGGAAAGTAAAGATGAGAATGTAAAATGTTATGATTGGTTTTTCTGTACGAAAAAATTATCTATTGAGCAGGTAAAAAACCCACTCATTAAAAAGTAGTTCAAACTAATTGAAAAAACTATCAGCATAACCAATCAAAATTCAATATAAACATCCCGGTGAGGCTTGATATTTATCGATTTCGATAAAGTCATTGATTATCGGCACTGGCTGATTGAAGTTAAAGAAGCCATACAACCCGATCACATAACAGATACCCTAATAAGGCAGTCACTTGCACCCTATACGATAACCTTGAATACCTTTATAACATGATATTCATGGATCCACTTGTCTCAACTTTCTGTCTCGAACCAAATTTATTTACGAGAACTCAGGAATACTTTAGTTGCGGTTTAAGAATAATGTTCCCAAATGTGTGAATGATGTAAACCTTTTCAAAAATTATGTAACACAAATCAGGGCAATTTGGATGACTTTTGATCAGGGTAAAAAAACTCCGAATAGTGATATGACTTATAACGAAAAAAACACCATGAAAGGATTTAAAAGTAACATAGAAAAAGATACGCTGAAAAATGAAAATTTCAGAAAAGTCATTTTGCAATCGCCTATCCTTTATTACGTCGACAACAGAAATAAAAATTGAAAACTATGAAAAAATCACAAGATATAAAAAAGGCAGGATTGATCAGGGAAGAATATCTTAAAGTTGAATCCAATGTATACCTCCATGTAACTGATGCAGGGGAGGGGAGACCGGTTGTGCTCGTCCCGGGTTGGCCATTGAGTGATGAAATGTATGAATACCAATACAACGATCTGATAAATAATAAATTTCGCGTAATTGGTATCACATTAAGAGGTTATGGGAAATCCAGTAAACCTTATGGACTGTATGATTATGATGTGCATGCAAGGGACATCAAAAAAATTCTTGACCATCTGGATATAAAAAAAGCCGTTTTAGGTGGTTTTTCTATGGGCGGGTCCATCGCTATTCGATATATTTCATTGTACAAGGGGGCTCATGTTTCAAAGTTGGCTTTATTCGGTGCAGCAGCCCCAATTTGGACACAACGCAATGATTTTCCGTACAATCTGGAAAAAAGTGCGGTTGATGCCTTAATTGCACTGAATTATAAAGACCGTCCCAAGCTTCTATCTGATTTTACAAAAATATTCTCTGCCACACCAACTTCCTTAAATAGCGGAATCGGCAATTGGCTTAATGGGATTTGCCTGAGTGCATCTTCTTATGCAACAGCAAAATGTTTGATCGCTTTACGTGATACTGATTTAAGAAAGGATATGGCGAAAATAAAAATCCCGACACTCATTCTGCACGGCAAACAGGACAAAATCTGTTCTTTTGATTTGGCCGAACTAATGAAAGCCGGAATCTCCGGTTCACAGCTCATTCCTTTTGAGAATAGTGGACACAGCCTGTTTCTGGAGGAAACGGAGAAGTTTAATGCTGCGTTGATCAAATTTGCAGGGAAATGATTCAGAATAATAACCCTTTACCTATGAAAAAAAATGTATCAGACCAGTTGGTGGAAACATTGGTCGAAGCAGGCATCCAAAGAATTTATGCAGTAACAGGGGATAGTCTCAATCATTTAAATGCTGCTGTGTATCGCAACGGCAATATCAAATGGATCCATATCCGGCATGAAGAAACGGCAGCATTTGCAGCAGGGGCGGAGGCTCAGTTGAATGGTTTTGCATGCTGCGCGGGTAGCAGCGGTCCCGGGCACGTCCACCTGATAAATGGATTATATGATGCACACCATTCGTCGGCTTCTGTATTGGCAATAGCTTCAACGATTCCTACAAAAGAATTTGGAACAGGGTATTTTCAGGAGACAAACACGATCAAACTTTTTGATGATTGCAGTTGCTACAACCAGTTGGCTTCCACGCCGGAACAACTGCCGCGTATGCTGCAGGCTGCTATTCAGCATGCCATACATAAAAAGGGTGTAGCTGTTGTTGGATTGCCTGGTGATATTACCAACCTGCCTGCAGCGCCGGTTGAAACGACTACCATGCTTTTCCGGAACTGCCCAATAGTCAGGCCATCGGAAAACGAGTTATTACAGTTGGCCGGGCTTATAAACTCGTGTAAAAAAATAGCTATTTTCTGCGGTCTTGGCGCAGCAAAGGCCCATGATGAAATTGTTCAGTTGGCCGGAAAACTGAAGGCCCCGGTTGCCTATTCTTATAAGGCAAAGATGGCAATCCAGTTTGAAAATCCTTATGAAGTGGGGCTCACGGGATTACTGGGTATTCCTTCAGCTTACCATAGCATGCATGAATGTGAATTGCTGGTATTATTAGGAACAGATTTTCCTTATACCCCCTTTATGCCTGTTAAAAATAAAATCGTTCAAATTGACATCAAACCCGAAAACCTTGGCCGAAGGGCTAAACTCGATCTGGGGCTTTGCGGCGACGTTAAAGATACCTTGCAGGCGCTTCTGCCAATGATAGAAATGAAAGAAAATTCCAAGTTCCTCCACCAGCAACTGGAATTATACAAAGTAGTCAAAAAGAAGCTCCGTCCTTATGTGGAAAATCCTGGAAAACCAAATGCAATTCATCCAGAATTTGTCGCCTCCGTGATTAATGAACTGGCTGACAAGAATGCTATTTTCACCGTTGATACAGGAATGTGTTGTGTATGGGCTGCGCGCTATATTGACGGGACAGGCGGACGCAAAATGCTGGGCTCATTCAATCATGGATCTATGGCCAATGCAATGCCACAGGCCATTGGTGCGGCGCTTGCCTGTCCCGGGAAACAAGTGATTGCATTTTGCGGCGACGGAGGCCTTTCTATGATGATGGGCGATCTGATGACCATTGTGCAATATAAATTGCCTGTAAAGATCATTGTTTTTAACAACCGTTCACTGGGAATGGTAAAGCTGGAAATGCAGGTTGCCGGGATCCCTGACCGGGAGACGGATATGTTGGACCCTGACTTCACAAAAATAGCGGAAGCAATGGGAATTCCCGGTATTACCATCAGGGATCCCGAAGACGTGAAACCGGAATTGGAAAAGGCATTTAAGCAGGAAGGCCCCATATTGGTCACAATCCAGACTGACCCGAATGCCCTTGCCATGCCTCCAAAACTGGAATTTAACCAGATGAAAGGCTTTTCTCTCTATATGGGAAAAATGATGTTGAGCGGGCGTATGGATGAAGTAGCTAAAATAATTTCTTCGAATTATAAGCATTTAGGGGAAATATTATCATGATTGAAATATTTCAGGATGAATGTGTGAATCATGTAACTTATTTATGGAGTTGTGTAATATTTTTGATTTTCGTTGGGCCTACCTTTATCCTTTAATTATTCCATTGATAGAAACAACCAGTATTCACGCTAAAAACACAAAACCATGGCAAGATTGCTTTTGATCATCGGACTTATTCTTGTAGTCCTTTGGCTTCTCGGATTTTTTGCATTCCATCTGACCTCACCGGTCATTCATGCTTTAATTATTATAGGGGTAATTTTAATTATCCTCGATCTTCTTAACAGCCGGCGGAATTGGTGGTGATTTCATTCAATGAAGCGGGGGATATCCAACATGGACAATAGATATAATGCAGGACTGATATAATATAATGATATTGGTTTGGAACGTTTTTGTGCAAAAGGTGGATTGTATTCAAGTAACAGATAAAACAGAAAACCATGAAAATCGTCATCAATAATTACAGGAAAATATTTTCAATTCAAAAAGAGTTTAACCGGATGTTCAATGGCTTAAAAATCGGTTTTTATGCAAAGCCGAACACCTCGGGGGGAGCCCCGTCGGAGAAACTGGTCATGCATAGCAGCAAGACCTTGCAGGAATGCAGGGTCGTCAGTAAGAAAGGGGCCATTGAAATTTTACCTACCATGAATATCTCGGAACTGAAAGAGAATTTCAGAAATGTATTCGGATTATCAGTTGATATATTCCGGAAGGCTGGGGACGCTACCAACGAAAACCCGTTGAGCGACAAACTGAACCTCGGGGAAATAAACCAGGAGTACGCTTAACCGTTTTGTCATGTCCCATCCCTGATAAATATACCATGGGAAAATGAAATCTGCATACATCCTGGCTTTTTTGCTTTTATTTTCAACTTTTCTGAAAGGTCAGGAAGTGGCGCCGCAGAATCCCAAAAAAGTAGCTCCCGGCGATACGATAGTACCCGGCAGGGAAACCAGGGAAAAGCAAATCGAAAAGATCGATTCGATAAAAGTTAAAAAACTTTCGGATTCAACCGGAAACGAGCCTGCAAAAAGTGCACTTGTTGATACCACAAAACAAAATAAATACGGTGATTTACTTGAGGATGATACAGTATATAATAAAAGATATCACCTCTGGATACCCATTGCTGAAGTTGTGGGCGCTAATGTTTTTATATGGGCAATGGACAGGTACATTTTGAATGCTGATTATGCGCGCATTGGTTTCCAATCCTGGAAAAATAACATAGTTTATGGATGGGAGTGGGACAACGACCGGTTCGGGGTAAATTTTATCGGTCATCCTTATTCCGGAACGCTTTCCTATAATGCAGGACGTGCCAATGGTTATAATTTCTATCAGTCATTTTGTTTTGCAGCCGGCGGCAGCCTGTTATGGGAATATTTCGGAGAAAACACGCGCCCTTCGTATAACGATATTATTTATACCCCGGTTAACGGAACATTTTTCGGAGAGATACTTTACCGCTTAAGCTCGAATATACTGGATGACCGCACCAGGGGGGCACAACGGGTTTTCCGTGAAATAGCAGCCGGATTAGTTGATCCTATGCGGGGTTTCAACAGGCTCATCCAGGGAAAATCTTTCAGGAGAACAAACAAAGAAGTTTACGAAAAAGAACCCGTTAATATTTCCTTATATGCGGGATTACGAAAAATCAATGAAACCCCTTATGATGTTTTTGGAGCAGGAACATACAGCGGAATGATTAACGCCCAGTTTGATTATGGAAACCCATTTGAACTGCGCATACGAAAGCCTTTTGATTTTTTCAAACTCCGGGTGGATTTGAATTTTGGAGTGGGAAGAAAATATCTTGATAACATCCTGGGTTACGGAATTTTATTCGGCAGGAATTTCCAATTGGGAAAGCTGGCGCTCCTTATCGGGGGGTACCAATATTATGATTACTGGGATAACAGTAAATTTGAGTTAGGTACCATTGGTTTCGGTGGCGGCATCATTTCAAAACTACCAATGAGTAAAACGAGCAATCTTTACACCAGTATCCATCTGGCCCTGGCGCCTTTTGGCGGAAACAGTACAAAGTTTGTCATTGATACAACCCAGGTCAGGGATTATAACTTTGTCGGTGGTTTGGAAGGGAAGTTTGAAAGCACGTTTAATCTTGGTAAGTATGCGACAGCAACGTTGAGGTATTATTTTTACTGGATGCGCACCTATATAGGAAATAACGGAAATAATTTCATCCACATTTTAAAGCCAAGGATCACGGTATGCCTATACAAAAACCTGAGTATCGGCTGTGAAGCACAGTTATATTATAATGACTTGTACCAACGCGGTTTACCTGCTGTACACGCCATCCAGACCGAACAGAAAATATTTTTGTTATTTTTCCTGGAAGATAAGCAGCGAAGGGGATATTATAATTAAAAATGATAGATCAGGGTGGCCCCCATTCCGGTGGAGCTGACCGGGATTATCTGGATGGTTTTGTTGGTGTTAAAATATACCAGGCTGCCAATGGCAAAACCAAGCGCTGATCCGAATAGGACATCCGATGCCCAGTGGTCATTAACTGCCAGCCGGTATAGCGCCGTGAATCCGGCTAATCCAAAGCAGACAATGGGGACCCATTTCGTCTTCCAGTATTCCAGGCCTATAACTGTTGCAACTGCAAAAATCGCCGAGGAGTGTCCCGAAGGGAATGAGTTATAACCGAAAAATCCATAATCCCCGCCCCAGATAAATGGCCCATCCCAGGCAAGGGGATTGGGCGGACTATCCTGATAGGGCCTATGCCGGTGTGCAATTTGTTTAATAACATTGGTAAATACAACGGTGATTACGTATGCCTCCAGGCCCTTCAGACCCGTCTCTTTTGCTTTTTTATTCTTCCAGATCACGCCACAGGCATAAAAGACACCCAAGGCAGGAATACTGATCAAGCCGGAACCCAGTGGACTAAAAAAGTAATAGGAGGAATTGCTGATGAATGAGGATTGGTTCCGATAAAAAAATTGCTGTATCGGTTTGTCTCCCCACGCGATCAAACTTATTGTTCCAGCCGTGACGGCTGCAGCCGCGATGATCTGACCAGTATGCCAGTGAAAGGGGTTGGTGAAAACCGATTTCGTATCAGTCCAGTAAGAGGTTGCATAGCCCCTCATGAAAGAACCTATTGGGGCTATATTCTGGTTTTCCTTTGTAATTATTAAAGTATCCGCTTTTTTATTTACGGTATCATTTTGTTGCTGTGCAAGGGAATCCTTCTTTTCCTGGGCTTTCCCATCGAGCGCCATGCAAATAATAAGAAGAATAAAGATAATTACCCGGTGAGTCATTTAAGTATTCCGGTTTCGTTTTTTTTGTGGCAAACATGTCAAAATTACGATCTTTTCTGATTACGCATTTTTGTTTTTTCTGCGTTCCTTCCTGAATTGCTTCCCCGGCGATTCTTTATTCAATTCGTTCATTTTACGGTATGCCTTGACCAGCGGCTCAGGAAGCTCCCCTTTAGCTGTGCCGGAAATTTGAACCGGAGCGTTAATCCTGTTGCCTCGGGAGAATCATACATGCCAATTGAAAGTTGTTTATATAGTTTTGATTTATGCAATTCAGGAAGGACAATTCCGATGATTGCGCCCAGCGCAAAACCAACGGCAATATCTGAAGGGAAATGATCCAACGATCGTATCCGGGCATATCCGATGGCTAACGGGGGGACGGAGGCAGCAAGATAAAGAAGATATTTTGCTGCTCCTATTTGGGGATGATAATCGCAATATACCTTGACCATAAAAAATGTACTGTAAGCGCATGAGCCAACATGTCCGCTAAAAAATGAATTACGGTTGTTGCTGTTCTTTTGGGCTTCAGAACCTAATTCCGGATAATAAACGGCGGGTCGCAACCGGTTCTGAAAAGTAGGTCCAAGGGGACTGTAGTTGTACATGGTAAAAGTGATCGTATGGCCCTCCACATACATCAGCAGAATGTCGTACCAATCCCTGCGGATGTTTTTATCAATTAAAAGCAGACTGGGTAAAAGAAAAATGCCAATCTCCCCATAATCGGAAATTTTCTTCCAAAGTGCGCGATCAGAAACAGGTTGTTTTAAGGCCCATCGGTCAAAAGAAAAGATTAAATCCTTCTGCGCCTGGGTATTTGCAAAAATCAGTTCATCATCTGAAAGTGATGCCTTGTTTTTTAATCGGGGGATGGCAAATATATCTCCGATCATCCCTATCCCAATAATACTACCTGTAACCCAATAGTTAACATGGTAGCGTTTTATTCTTTTTGTTTTTAGGGTAGAGTCGCCCGGATTACCAAAAGTGTTCATCGAGAAAATCACTAAAGCCAATAAACAGAATAGTTTTCTCATAAAATGCTGGGTTATTTCGATTTCTTTTCTTTTGTCTCAGGAACATCAGTATATGGGATGCCGCAATAGGCCATCGGGTTAGAGGGCCCAATTTTTTATAAATAGGGTAAGAGTTTTGTAATAATCTGGAATAACTCCTCTTTTCTGAATGGTTTCGAAATATGTCCATCGCACCCTACTTCCTCACTTTTTATCTTGTCGGAAGATTGAGTGAAGGCTGTTTGTGCTATTATGGGCAGCCCGGGCCGGATGGATTTGATTTCCCTGGCCAGGTCCCAACCGCTGGTATCCGGCAGTTTGATGTCGAGCAACACGAGGTCAAACGTATCCAGTTTATCATATTGTTGCCTGACCTCCTTCCCATTGTAAGCAAAAATCAGTTCAGCTTGTGTTTGTTTCAGAAAGATTGACAGAAGTTCCATGTTTGTATGGTCATCCTCAACAAGAAGGAATTTTTTCCCTGCCCAATTGTTGACGGCTTCATTGGGGCCTTTATCAAACTTTTGTATGGGCCTCGTTTTTTCAGCAGAAAATTGCTCGTAAGGAATGTTAAAATAGAAAACGCTTCCTTTTCCTGGCACAGATTCCACCCATATTTTTCCACCTAAAAGCTTCAAATATCCCTTGCAAATTGGCAGTCCCAACCCCGTGCCTCCATATAGTTTTTGTGGATCCTTGATGGTTGCCTGCCTGAAATTTTCAAAGATCAATTCCTGATTTTCCATCGAAATCCCAATGCCCGTATCGGAAACATAACAGGTAAGTACTAAATTGTCAGGTATGTGATAACCAAAACGGATTGTTCCTGATTCGGTAAACTTAAGCGCGTTGTCGATCAGGTTTGAAAAAATCTTTTTTACAATATCGGCATCTGTTATTAAGCCGGATTGATCAAAAGGAAGTGGCTTTTCGCAGATTAATTGAAGATTAGCATTTTTATTCTGTGAGAGTTTCAGCCGGAAGTTCTGTTCCATTTTATCCAGGATATCATTCAGCATCACTTGTCTTTTGACAACATTTGCATTGCCCGATTCAATCCTGGCCATATCCAGAACGTTGTTTATAATATCCAGTAATTCATAGGAATGCGATTTAATAATTTCGGCATATTTGGCTTTATCTTCATCCCTCAGGTCCGGATCGGAAAAAAATGATGAAAAGCCAACAATTGCGTTCAGCGGTGTTCTGATTTCGTGCGACATATTGGCCAGGAAAGCAGATTTAAGCCGGTCGCTTTCTTCAGCGTGTTCTTTGGCTTTGATTAAACTTTCCTCTGCCAGCTTTCGTTGTGTGATGTCCTTGGCAAAACCCAGAAACCGTTTTTGTGAAAGCCTCACAGCGGCCAGGGTAATGCAGTATTTTGATCCATCTTTTTTCTTAAGCCAAAGATCGGAGGTAATGGCGCCTTTTAATAAGATGTTTTCAAATAGGGCCAATCCATCTTCATGAGATTCGTCGGTAAGTAATTCCCTAATGGACATATGTTCCATCTCTTGTTTAGAATAGCCGGCTATTAAGCATGCGGATTTATTTACATCAATATACCGGCCGGTATCGTCGACTATAAATACACCATCGGGGGCTGACTCTATGTAATTTCGAAACTTTTCTTCACTCTCCTTCAGCGCTTTCTCCGCCTCTCTGCGCTTCATCTCCATTTCTTGCTCATGCATTGCCCTGTTGACAGCAGGGACCAATCGCTCCAGTTTGTTTTTTAACACATAATCCATTGCGCCACTTAACAATGAATTAATAGCAGCATCTTCCCCCAGTGTGCCAGAAACGAATATGAATGGAATGTGGGGATATTTCTCCCTTGCAGCTTTTAGCGCTTCATTGCCATTATAATCAGGAAGACTAAAATCAGAGAGGATCAGGTCGATATGTTCTTTTTCCAGGATATTCAGGTAGTCTTTTTCATTGTCCGTAAAAAAATAATCAAATTCGATTTCACCACTTTTTAGCGCTGAATGGATTAACTCAGAATCTTTCTGAGAATCTTCAAGGTGAAGTATTTTTATTTTTTTCTCCATTGTTGAATGGTCTAATGGCTATCCGGAAGGTTGAAGAAGAACGTTGCTCCTTTATTTATTTCCCCTTCTGCCCAGCATTTCCCGCCGTGCCTTGTGATTATTCTATTGACATTTGCAAGCCCGATCCCGATCCCTTCAAAATCCCTGCTCTTATGTAATCGCTGGAAAACACCGAAGAGTTTATCCGCGTATTTCATATCAAATCCCACCCCGTTATCCCTGATATAGAATGTTGTTTTACCATTCTCCATCTTGCTCCCTATCCCGATCACGGTTTTCTCTTTGTTACGCGTGTATTTCAGCGCATTGGAGATGAGATTGACCCATACCTGGCTAATCAGCCTGTCATCCCCTAATGTGTCAGAGACTTCGGATATATTGATTTCAATATTTCTACCGGCCATTTCATCACTGAAAGTTTTCAGGATCCCAGTCACCATTTTTTTTGTATTAATTTTTGTTTTTAGCATCTCGGTCCTGCTGATTCTTGAAAATGTCAATAATGCATCTATAAGATTTCCCAACTCGTTGGAAGACTCCGCAATGAGGTTCAGATATCTCAACCCTGTTTCGTCGAGCTGAGCTGCATTATTTTTGACCAGCAAATCAACAAATCCACTTATATGCCTCAAAGGTGCGCGCAGGTCGTGGGAAACAGAATAGCTGAATGCTTCAAGCTCTTTATTTACATTCTCGCGTTTTTCTTTCTCTTCGTTTTGAAAATCAAGTTCTATATCTGCAATGATCAATTCCTTCGCCCTTTTTTCTTTCTCTTTGTTTTGAAAGAGAAGTTCCTTGTTGGCAATGATCAATTCCTCCGCCCTTTTTTCTTTCTCTTTGTTTTGAAAGAGAAGTTCCTTGTTGGCAATGATCAATTCCTTCGCCCTTTTTTCTTTCTCTTTGTTTTGAAAGAGAAGTTCCTTGTTGGCAATGATCAATTCCTTCGCCCTTTTCTCTTTCTCTTTGTTTTGAAAGAGAAGTTCCTTGTTGGCAATGATCAATTCCTTCGCCCTTTTCTCTTTCTCTTTGTTTTGAAAGAGAAGTTCCTTGTTGGCAATGATCAATTCCTCCGCCCTTTTCTCTTTTTCTTTGTTTTGGAAAGCAAGTTCTCTTTTGGCAATGACTAAAGCATCAGGTCTTTTCTTTTTAACCGGATCGTGTTTAGGTAATGTCGGTTTCATAATATCAGTATAACAAAGGTGGGATAATGTTCCTTATAACAAAGTTGCGTCTCTTTATTCCTTAAACCGTTATATTATTCCGGGAATATGTTACATTATTCACATATTTCCCATACCAAACCTTCCAGGTTTTTACTAATAAACATGTTCACTGTTAGATAACAAACGTCCAATTTGTTGAATTCAAACCTGAAAGGTTTTTCGGGGCAGGCTCAATAATGGTTTTTGAATGTGTGAATGATGTAACATATAATAAAAGTTATGTAACATACCTGTAAGGGGACCCCTGTAAATTTGTACAAAGCAAGATTTCAATGAAATGAAAAAAATCGATCCTGCATTTAAAATCAAAGGTTTCGCGACAAAGCAATCGGTGCGGCTAAGCGAGAAGACATTGGCAAAAACCGAAAAGGCAGGCAATTATTTGACTGACTTAGCTGATGTTGTTTTATTTCTTGGGAAGGTTTTCAGGGAAACATTTTCGCGCGACTTTGAATTTAAAGAATTTTTACGGCAATGTTTCCAGATCGGGTATAAATCATTGCCGTTAATTTCTATCACAGGGGCCATTATGGGGATTGTACTTACCATTCAATCGCGCCCTGTTCTTGTTAATTTCGGGGCTGTAACGCTGCTTCCCGGAATGGTTGCCATCTCCCTCATCAGGGAAATGGGGCCGGTGATAACAGGTCTGATATGTGCAGGAAAAATCGGTTCGGGTATGGGAGCGGAATTGGGCTCCATGAAAGTAACCGAACAAATTGATGCCATGGAGGTTTCCTCCACCAATCCTATCCGCTTTTTGGTTGTCACAAGGATTTTGGCAGCAACCTTAATGATCCCTTTGCTGATATTATATGCCGATGCATTGGGCATATTCGGGAGTTGGGCAGGGGCAAATTTAAAGGGCGATGTGTCCTTTGTTCTATTTTTCTCTCAGGCATTCAGCCATGTTACATTCATGGATCTTTTTCCCGCTGTGATTAAATCATTTTTTTTCGGAGCCGTGATCGGAACAGTAGGATGCTATCAGGGATACAATGCCGGGCGTGGGACTGAAAGTGTCGGAAAGGCCGCCAATTCGGCGGTTGTGCTGGCATCTCTCCTGGTAATTATTGTGGATGTGGTTGCAGTACAAATTACAGATATGCTAAGGTCATGAACAAGCTTCAGGCAGAAACTTTATCCGGAGTTGCAACCAAAAAGAAAAGCAAGGAACCAGTCGTCGAGATCACAAATCTCAGGAAGGGATTCGGTCAGCAGGAAGTATTAAAAAATATATCATTGCAGCTTTTCACTGGCGAAAACCTGGTAGTTCTTGGAAAATCAGGTTCCGGTAAATCGGTATTGATAAAATGTGTAGTTGGTTTATTAAATCCCGAAGGAGGAAAGGTTGAAGTACTTGGACAAAATGTGAGTACGTTAACCCGTGAAACATTGGGGGAGTTGAGAAAGAAAATCGGATTTCTTTTTCAAAGCGGAGCCTTGTACGATTCCATGACAGTGAAACAAAACCTGGAATTTCCTTTGAAGAGGATAAAAAAGGATCTCACTGAAAAGGAGAGGGAAGAAAAAATAACTGAGGTATTGGAAAATGTAGGTCTGGCTGATGCCATGTATAAAATGCCGTCGCAACTTTCGGGAGGTATGCGTAAACGAATAAGCCTGGCGCGCACCATTGTTGTGGACCCAATGATAATGCTCTATGACGAACCCACAACAGGACTTGATCCCATCACCTCCGATGAAATAAGTTCCCTCATCAACGAAGTTCAGGGAAAGTACAAAACTTCTTCGATCATCATCACCCACGATATAAAATGTGCACAGAACACGGCAAACCGGATGGTCATGCTGCACGAAGGGGAAGTTTATATGGAAGGAAAACTGGCAGACTATGAACATTCAACCGATCCCTTTATCCAGGCTTTTTTTAAATAAATTAAAAACTGAAGTTGTAAATCTTATTATATGGATACGCACACACAAAAATTCAAGATACGGCTTGGGTTGTTTATTGCCGGTGGATTGGCCCTTTTTGTTTTCGCTATATTTATCATCGGGAAACAGAAAAATTTGTTTGATCCTGTATTTAAGCTTAGTTCAACTTTTTATAATGTGAGCGGGCTCCAGGTGGGGAACAATGTCCGTTTTTCCGGGATTAACGTCGGCACCGTTGACAAAATCAGCATCATTAACGATTCAACGGTAAAGGTTGAGTTGCTTATTAAGAAAGAGGTCAAACCGTTCATAAAGTCGGACTGTGAAATGGCCATTGGGTCGGAAGGCCTTATTGGCGACCGGCTTGTATTTATCACACAGGGAAGTTCTGATGCGCCGGTAGTAAAAGACGGACAAACAATTGTGTCGGCTGAACCTGTTGAGCTTGATGCCATCATGGCAAGCGTGCAGATAACCGCGGATCAGCTGGCAGAGATCATGTATAATATAAATAACGGAAACGGAACACTTGGAAGGTTAATCAATGATTCGACCATTGCAAACGATTTCAGCCAGACCATGACAAATATTAAAACCAGCAGCAAAGGGTTTAGCGAAAATATGCAGGCTGCCAAACACAATTTCCTTTTGAAAGGTTATTTTAACAAGAAGGCAAAAGCAGCAGAAGAAAAGAAGAAAGAAATAGAGAAGCAAAAAGCTTCAGACCAAAAGGTAAAAGATAAAGAAGAAAAAAATGCAGCGAAGCAAAAAGCAAAAGATGAGAAGAAATAATATAAACGCCCGGAGCCCCGTAACCGATTGTTGTACCACTTTTCATTATTTGCCTTGAATTTACGTTTCGCTAAATATTGTCCCTAAACATTTTTCAGGCTCGGCACGGGCCAAAACGTAAGACACGCAACAGACCTTCCAGGTTTCCAAATCCTGGAAGGTCTGGAAATAGACAAGCATGGACGAGCATGGACAAAGGATGGACAAAAGATGGACAAAAGATGGAGAAAGAATGATGAAAAGATGATGCTTATAGCTTCCTTATAGCTTGCTTATTGGGAGAAAAGATGGACAAAGGATGGAGAAAAGATGGAGAAAGGATGGAGAAAGGATGATGAAAAAATTAAAAAATGATAATTGATGATCGGCAATGAATTGTATTTGTGTGTGTTATAAAATGGTTGTTTTTTCAAAAGTATCTATTTTAGCTTCTCAAAATCTCAACAGTTTTACGGTCAGCTCATTGCAAACATTGTTATATGGAAGATATAAGAATAGTGTGAAAAAAAGTGGAAACAAAAGTATTACATTTTAGTGGTTTGCCGGATAAGGATGATCCTCCATTCAGTATGCATCCCTGACGTTTCCCCTTAAAACGGACCCTGTCAACACTTGTTTCACTGGTCTGTTCGCAATGTAATTTGCCGGTGCAATGGCAAAAATACCCTGCAGCCTCTGATTATCATAGTTTTGACACAAGATGTATACATCATTTTACACTAACGGGGGTCGTATAGGCCCTTTATTTTTGTTGCCTGAAACAAATTTAAACCAAATACCATGAAACATCCAAAACCCCAATGTTCATGCAAACCATGAATGTTAATTATGGATATTCCCTGTCTGCCGGCAGGCAGGCATATGACTCAAAAAATAAATATTTCAATATGATAACAATATTAGCATGACTGCAAAACACACTTTATTCGGGCTTCTCCTCCCGCAAGCCGTCGGGCTGTTCAGCTTCATGATCGCCATTGTATCTATCTGGGTACAGATGGAGATTCGGCTGGCCTAACTGAATGTTGAGATCACCAATTGAAACAAGATATGATGGTCCATAAAACCGAGAACCGCCGCGACATGGAGACCCAGCGAACAGATCTGAACACAAAAATGAAAAGCCCGTTGTCATGAAGTTTATCAGGACAGCGGGCTTGTTGATTTACATTGATTACTTTGAAACCAGCCGGCCGGATTGAATTGTTTTATTATTACCGGTTATTTTATAGAAATAAATTCCGGGTGGAAGGTTGCCTGTTTTAAGTGTGGTAATTTTTTTGGTGAGGGTTGTATTCATCAACGCAACTCCCAAAATGTTATAAATCGTCAATTCAGTTTCTTTGATCAGTGAGTTATCATTTATCAAGACATTCATGAACTCCATAAATGGATTCGGATAAATTGTTACCGCCTCATTTGTTGTTGCATCATGAGCGGGTATGCTTACGGGTGCGCAACCTGAAGGAACCTCAGTGGCAAAGGCATTAATAGCATTGGCCGTTAAGGCGCCGGTTGTTGTGAGCGCCCTGCCGTCAAGTTGAACGCCTTGCATTAAAAGTATGGCGCTGTTGTTACAAACAATCATTCCTTTGAAAACAGAATAGTCGTTTAAGCTCATTGCGCCATCGATTTTCCAATAGACATTTTTTGCCTGGGTTCCATTGATCAGCTTAACATTTGAATATGTACTTGTTGAAAAAGCGCCATTCACCTGGATAACAAATACGGCATCTGCATTTCCCCGTGCATTGAGATAAAGTGTATCAGTAAATACGGTAGCGGCATTCAGGAGGTATGTATGAGGGGTAAGCACAAGGTTGTTCCCGAACCGTGCCGGAAATAGCAGCTCAATATCAAATGGCAATGTATTCAGGTAGTTATATACATTAAGCAAATCTGAAGCACATTGTGCTGTTGATCCATCCGGGATGGGATGGATAGTCCCTGTTACCAGAAGCGGATCGAACCCGGTTGTCAAACCAACGTTGGTTCCAACATCACCTGTAACATACGTCAGACCGCTATTTGTTACCGGTCCGTCAGATGAAAACAATGCATAACATTCCGTAGAAGCGAGTTCGGGAGCTGCCGGACCAGTAAGTACTGCACTCCCGCAGCCACTGGGTGTATATGCCAATACACCGTCAACCGTTACAGCCCCGGAGGTAGAAAGCGCCCTTCCTTCAAGGGTGTCGCCGGTATTTATGTTTATAGCAGCGTTATTCGCAATGACCGTTCCCCTCATGGTGGTTCCTGAAGCCATGCTTACAAGGCCTTCGATTTTCCAGAACACATTGCAGGCTTGTGCCCCGTTCATCAATTTGATTTTTGAGTCAGCATTTGTCGAAAAGGCTCCATCAATCTGAAAGATAAATATGGCATTTGCATCCCCTTGGGCATTTAATGTCAGAACTGAGTTCAGTGTTGCAGCTTCGGATATGGAATATACACCGGCATTCAGTATTTGGCCGTTACCAAGCAGCGGCCCGGGGAAGAAATTGGGTATGGTACTGTTCAGCTGGTTATAAGCAATAAGCAGGTCTGCTGCACATTGCGCAATTGCGCCGTCAGTATTGTGAAGCACGCCGTTCACATTACCGAAACCGGTAATGGCCCCGTTGTTCGTACCGATATTGCCTGTAACCTGCGAAATTCCCGTATTGGTTACTGCCCCAACAGTAGAAAAGAGAACGAATTCTGACACAGTTCCCAGGGGAGGGGCCTGTGCAAAACTCAGGATGGGTATTAAGAGCAGAATCCCTGCAGTTAATGCATTCAGTAAATGTACTTTCATTTTGTTTGTTTTTTGATTTGTGAAAGAATTTTCACAACATGACAAAGGTCGGAACCTTAACAAAAGAAAGCGTTACATAACTTTAATAATATGTTACATGATTCACACCCGTTATTTTCTCACAATCTTCTTTATTTCCAGACGATCACCGGCCATAACACGAATAAAGTAGATACCTGGTTTCTGTTCCCCAAGGGAGAATTCATAACGGTCATTCCCGGTTACCTCCTCTGTAAGGATTAAATTACCGACCATTCCGAATATTTGAACCTCGGTTATAATATCCCTTAAAGTGCGGTCAGGTTCAAGATAAAATTTGTCATTGGTAGGGGACGGATAGATTTTGAAGAATGCATCGGCCTCAGCAATTGGAGTAATTTCTGTGGTTATAGCGTTTTTGGTCACCATTGTTGCATTTGAAGCGCAGCAGAATTCTCCGGTAGCAGTGATGTATCCATGCAGATATCCCCCGGAAAATACCCGGGTGCCCTCCAGGAAACGTATGTTCATACCTGCAATAAGCGTAACGCTACCACCGTTCTGGACCAGGAATGTTGTTCCCCCTCCCGCAATTGTAATAGTCTGGGAAGCATTTTTACAAACAGTTACCAAATCATCGACAACACCACTGACCTGGACAGTTGCAGGGATCATACTTGCCGTGATTGCAGTGGTACCTAAAGATCCTGTGGTTGTAAGCGCTCTGCCATCCAGTGTAACTCCTGTAGCCAGGAGGATCGCACCATTGTTGCAAACAATTGTCCCCTTGAACTCCGAATAGTCATTTATACTGACTGCGCCATCAACTTTCCAATACACATTTTTTGCCTGTGCCCCATTAATCAAAAGAACTTTTGAATAGGTGCTTGTCGAAAGGGCCCCGTTTATCTGGATCACAAATACTGCATCTGCATTACCCTGTGCATCGAGGTATAGCGTACCTGTAAATTCCGTAGCGGCATTCATAAGGTAAGTATGTGGGGTAAGAACCAGGTCGTTTCCAAACTGTTCAGGATGCAGCAGCAAAATATCATACGTCAGTCCGTTGAGATAATTATAGACGACAATCAAATCGGCTGCACATTGGGCTGTAGAAACATCCGGAATGGGATGAATAGTGCCATTTACCAACAATGCATCGAAACCGATGGTTAACCCGACATTTGTACCGACATCGCCTGTAATATGTGTTATACCTGCGTTTGAAACTGCTCCGTCAGAAGAAAATATTGTATAACATTCAGTGGAGGCAAGTGCAGGAGCCGGTGGTCCTGTAAGAATAGGACTTCCACAGCCGATGGGTGTATATGCCAGCACTCCGTCAACAGTTACAGCCCCGGTAGTTGAAAGCGCTCTTCCTTCGAGTGTGTCGCCGGTGTTCATGATAATTGCTGCGTTATTTGCAATAACAGTTCCCCTCATGGTAGTTCCGGAAGCCATGCTTACCAGTCCTTCCACTTTCCAAAATACATTACAGGCTTGTGCCCCATTAATCAATTTGATTTTTGAATCAGCGCTGGTGGAAAATGCTCCTTGAATCTGAAAAATAAAAACCGCACTGGCATTTCCCTGTGCATTTAAAGTCAGGTTCATGTTTAATGTTGCCGCACCGGAAATGGAGTAGACGCCAGCATTAAGAATCTGTCCGTTACCCAGCAACGGCGAAGGAAAAAAAGTTGGAATGGTACTATTCAATTGGTTATACGCAATCAGCAGATCTGCTGCGCACTGCGCACTTACCCCATCATTGTCATGTATCCCGCCATTCACATTTCCAAAACCGGTAGTAGAACCACTGTTCGTACCAACATTGCCTGTGATTTGTGAAATTCCCGCGTTGGATACTGCTCCAACGGTCGAAAAAAGAACGAATCCTGCAGCAGTTCCCAAGGGAGGGGCCTGTGCAAAAGTCAATATTGCTTGTGAAAACAGGATAGCTATCGTTAAGACTTTAAGTATTTGTGTTCTCATTTTTTGATTTGAATTAAGGATGAATTTTTACAATGTGATAAAGGTAAATGCCATAAATACAAAATGCATTACACAATTATAGAAATAAGTTACATGATTCACACATATAGTTTCCGGCAGAAAAGCAAAACAAGGCAGCCTTGTTTTCCAGGGCAGCCTTGTTTATAAAAAGTTAAACAGGGTTGAAACAAATTAAGAACTCATGAACTGTGGCAAGAATTGCCATCTCGGGAGCGAAGTTTTATTTACAGATATCAAAGAACCTGTCAGGCAGGAAACGGACGTCGATAATTTCGCCTTTATTATATCGTGAGGCATTGAAGGTTTCTGTTTTTAGGTCGTCGGACCAGGAGATCACTTTGAATTCGGTTCTTCTGTTTAGTTGGTGTTCTGCGTCGGTGCAAGGGACTCCGTTTTTACATTTATTTACCAGTTGGGTTTCACCGTATCCTTTAGCGGTGATTCGTCCGGGGTTAATACCCTGCATGACGATATACCTGACAGCTGACTCGGCGCGGTTTTGGGATAAGATCAGGTTATAAGCATCGCTTGCCCTTGAGTCGCAATGGGAACCGAGTTCGATGTTGACGGGGTTTTCTTTCATGATCAGCACGAGTTTGTCGAGGGCTGGATGGGCGTCAGGGCGGATGTAATATTTATCGAGATCGTAATAGATATTATCCAGCACGAAGGTCCGGTTCACATGCAGTTGGTCCAGAAGCAGATCACGAGGGGCGGGGCGTTCGACGGCTTTGTTCAGGGTATCGGGGGTAAAGAGATAACAGTCGGCGATATAGCCGGTTTGCATGGCTTTGACAGTATAAGGGTTTCCGGGAGTTACCTGTGTTCTATAATACCCGTTAGCATCTGTTTTCAAAACCAGTGCCTGATTTTTTCCCTGGTTCAGGAAGAAGACGGTGGCATCATTGATAGGGTTGAGTGTAGTTTTATCTTTAACATACCCCGACAGATAGGTGATGGCTGCGAAAGTATTTAGTTTCGGCGCCGGGGTAACTTCACTGGAGTGGCGAAAGATATAAAGGTCATCGTTCCCAACTCCACCGGGGCGACTTGAGCTGAACAGGCCATTGACATTATTTTTATTAATACAGAGAGAAAAGTCATCATAGGATGAATTGACCGGTTGATTGAGGTTCTGGGGTTTTGTCCATGTTGAATCATTAACCTGGTGTGTAATAAAGATATCAAGTCCGCCTAAACCGGGAAGGCCGTCGGAGGCAAAATAAAGGTCTCCGTTGTCAGCTAAAAACGGGAACATTTCATTGCCAAAGGAGTTGATCACTGGTCCCAGGTTAACAGGCGCACTCCACTTATTATCTGCACGAAGGCAGCGGTATATGTCGGTACCGCCGTAGCCGTTTTTCATATCTGAGACGAAGTAGAGCACGTTTCCATCTTTTAAGAGGGTGGGATGTCCAATGGAATAATCGTTGTTATTGAGGAAGAAGGGGGTCGGTTTTGTCCAGTTTGATTTGTCGTGATGTGAGCTATAGATTTTGAGCAAATGGGTCCTGATTTGATGTTGGTCTTTTTTTCCTTTATCCTTGTACATAATGGTACGATTTATAAACGCTTCGGTAAAGTTTTGATTAAAGGAAGCGGGGCCATCATGATATGATTGATTAAACCGCTCGGGAGCGAGCCGTATATCTTTGAAGTCATTGTAGAAGTCATTAATAAAAACTGGTTCGGCATAAAACATGCGCAGGTAGTTGTTGCCGGTCCAGCCATATTTTTTATTGTTATTGACAGGGGTAAGGCGGTCAGAAGTAAAGCACAACCAGTTTTGATAAAATACGGGGCCAAAATCGGACTGTTTTGAATTCAGGGTGAGAGCATTTTTCACTTCAAAGGAGGGGGTTATATTTACCCAGATGAGGGCGCTGTCGCAGAAGGCGGCGAAGATTATAGCCCTTGGGTCAGTGGGAGAGAGGGCATTATATTGTAAAAAGACTTCCTTTGCCTTGAGGTATTCTCCGCAAGAGCGCAAAACCTGGGCATAATTGAACAAGGTAGCAGGTTCCGGATTGCCGTATTCGATAGTTTTTTCATACCAGCCGCGTGCGTGCTGGACGTCGTTTTGTTTACGGTAGCATTCAGCCATAAGCAAGGTGGCTTCCCGCTTATCAACGTTCTCTTTTTGTAATGATTTGTTCAGGGTTAGCAAAGCCTGTGAATAGTTATACAGGGCCATTTGTTTTTTTGCTTTTTTTATCTGGCCAAAAGCCATGGAACCTGAGATTACCGTTATGAGAAGGGTGAATAAAAGTATACGCTTGTTCATATGTAAGGATGTTAAACGTTAAAAATATCTGGGGGTAAGCATACGTGATTTTCCAAAAAGGTCGAAATCATATCCGATCCTGATTTCATGGGACCCGGAGTTATAGCCTTGGAGGGAATTAAACCACAGATCATAGGAATAGCCGATCGACAGGTTTTTTGTAATGTTGACTTCGACAAGAAAAGCGAGGGCTGCATTAGTCCTGTAAGAAGCGCCCAGGGTCAGTACCTCGCGGATAAGGAAACTGGCATTGAAATCAGCTTGAAAGGGGGCTCCTTCGATAACTTTCATCAATAACGATGGCATGAATACAAAATGTTCGGAGAAAGGTATGGCTCCACCGGCGATTCCATAGAAATGTCGTTTCAATTTTGAGAAACTGGATTTTGTATCAGGAGATGGGGCGCTTGAGACTGACATTTGATTTTCGAGCAGGTGTTTTGAAGAGAGTCCCACATAAAAGTGAGGGGCATAATAGTAGATACCAAAGTCCAGATCAGGCACGGCCTTGTTTTTTACCTGGTTAATGAGAGCAACATCACCTTGATCTCTTGGTTCGAGCATATCCCATTCGATGTTGTAGTATTTAAAACCAGCATTAATCCCAAAGCATAATTTACTATGGTCAAAGATCACCCTGTAGGTAAAATTGCCCATTACGCCATAATCAACGGTAGGGCCCAGTTGATCGCGATAGGCATAAAGGCCGATGCCGATATGCGGATTACGCAGGGGGGTATGAGCGGAGAATGAGATTGTTCTGGGACCTCCGTTAAAGCCCACCCATTGAAACCGAGTGATGGCTTCAAGGGAAAACAGGTCATGACTTCCGGCATATCCGGGATTGATAGCAAGTTTGTTATACATATAGTGCGTAAACAACGGATCCTGCTGGCCATAGGTTAATGCCGAAATAAGAAACAGGGCAATTGCCAATGTTTTTTTCATATCTTTATGTTTAATAACGTGAATCTATCAATGGAATACCCCTCATAGGTCACTGGGACTTGCTGAATGGGTCATGAAGGGTATTCCATTTTTAAATTTTCATGTTTGGTTAATTATGTATTTTGAACAGTTTTATTTACTGCCTTTACGAACGAAAATCCATCCATTTCTGCTTCCCCCATTCTTTATGGTCAGGGTATAGTAATAGGTTCCGTCAGGAACCATATGCCCCTGAAGATCAGTTCCATTCCAGACAACGGTTTTGTTATCATAGCGATCGTACCCATTAATTTTGTCGCCCCAGCGATTGAAAATGGTGGCAGAATTGTTCGGAAATTTTTCAATTCCGTCGATGATCCAGTTGTCGTTGTCCCCATCCCCGTTGGGAGTTATTACATTATATATGATGAGCCAATTGGCAGGTGAATCTTCACTGACGAAAACATGGACCGTGGCGGTATCACATAAAACCGGGACTCCGTTGTCACAAATAAAATAGAACAAGGAATCGTTACCGGTAAATCCTGTATTCGGGGTATAGGTTATAGTGCAGTCGCTGTTCAGGGTCACCAGTCCGTTGTATGGGCCCCCGCAGAGGGTAACACTTACGATCTGGTCGTCGGGGTCATAGTCGTTCTTGAGAATATTGATGTTGATCGGGATGTTTGCCCCGGTCTTAGCGTAATCATCAACAGCCACAGGGGGAAGGTTGTGGGAACCGATGGTAATTATGACATTGTCGGTTGCCATGCAGCCGGTCATCAGATCCGTCACGGTGAACCAAAAGGTTACAGGTTCAGTGAGAATGACAGTCTGGGGATTATCGGTTGTATAACCGAACAACAGGGTTGCCGGTTGCCACTCAAATGCGAAAGTGCCGGAACCTCCGGAGGCCTCTCCCGAAAGCCGGGTCGAGGTACCAAAGGCAATGGATTGATCTGGTCCGGCATTGGAGACAGGTAGCGGATTGATTGTCAGCATAGCCTCACTGGAAGCCATGCTGCAGGGAGCGTTGGAGGCTGCAGTGAGTGTCAGTATAACAATACCTGTCTGACCGATTGCAGGCATGTATGTGGGAGTCAGTGTTGTTTCCCCTATCAGTACCCCTGGTCCCTGGGCTGTCCAAAGCAGGGAAGTGGCATACATTGCGGTTGCTCCAATGACCATAAAGGGAGCGCCTTCACATACAGTACCGCCAGGTCCGGCTGAAACAACAGCCTGCCGGCTGATAGTAAGAATCATGGTATCGACAGCAGATTGACAAGGTGCACAGCAATCGGAGGTCAGGTACAACCTTACAGATCCATCAACAATATCACCGGCCCCAGGTGTATAAACCGGGTGTATCAATGAGGTATTGTCAAAGTAACCTGATCCGGTTGTTGCCCAGGTCACACAGGTAATGTTGGTTGCCTGGGAGCCAGAGATCAATATGGCTGACCCTTCACAGATTGTTAAATCCGGTCCGGCATTAACATCAGCTGGAGTATAAACGTTGATGAACACTTCATCCTGGTTTGCATCACAAATGCCATTTGCGATAATCCACAGGAATGCATAGTTCCCCGGGATCAGGCCTGATATTATAGTATACGGATCGTGTACATCGCCAATGAGGGCAGCGGAAGGTCCGCTTTGCTGCACCCAGGTACCGAAACCGTACACGGGAAGATTGGCTATCATGGTGGTAGAGATACCGTGTTGATCCCAGGTTTCCGGTGCAGGGTGTTGACGAAGATTGGCTATCATGGTGGTAGAGATACTCGTACCTGAATTCAAACAATGGTTCTGATCTGGACCGGCGTATGGCAGACTTGGGTAATAATAATTGATGATGTTCATGGTGTCATCACTGATACAGGAAGTTCCTCCTGGAAATGATGCTGAAATTGTATAGCGGAAAACATAAGGAATTACACTCGGTATGAGTCCGCTCACGGTGGCTGCCGGCGTATTGGGGGGGTCCGGAGTCACAACATTCGGTCCTGATACAAAGGTCCAGTTACCCACACTTCCCTCCGGAGGGAAATTACCAGTGAGGAAAGTAGTAAAGCTTTGACAGAGCAACTGGTCTGCTCCTGCATCAGCAGTCACAGCGGTAACCGCGTAAAGAAATACGGTATCATTTGTACATTGCGATGGCAGGGGAATACCGTTATCACAGATCGACACGACAGCCATATCACTTCCGGTAAATCCGGATGCAGGTATATAAGAAAAGTTGCCATTGGAAAGAACCGTGAATGTTCCGTGGACTGTATTTACGACCGGAACTGAATTTACCGTCAGCGCCGTTCCATCCGGATCATAATCACCGTTTAGCAACACATTCCCGGAAATGGTCTCATTTATACAAGTATAAGCATACTCGTTGAAGGTCACCGGAGGCCTGTTAACGCCAACAACAACTGTTGAGGTGTTATTACTCAGATCAGGATCATTGGTCGTACTTGATACGATTGCCGTATTGGTTATGCTTCCTGTTGGGTTACCCGTAAGTATCCCCCGGATCAGAAGCGAGAAGTTTTGAAGCGTGGCAACCGTGCCGGCGTTGTAACTACTGAACCAGGCAAACCATGTGGTACTGCCATCGGTTGAAAACTCGGCGTCGGTTATGGATAAAGGGATAACATCGCTGATGGTCACATTCTGTGCATCACCCGGGCCGTTATTGACCACGTTTAGCGTGTAAACGATCTGCTGCCCTGCTACGACCGGGGAGGTGTTGCACGTTTTGATAATGGCCAAGTCGGCTGATGCAATTGGTGGCAATTCACTATTAACAATATTATTATGTAGATGAATAGCTCCTGCAATTGAAAGGCCTCTACCAAAAAGTGAGGAACCTTCCAATAATTCGATAGCTCCGTTAGCAAGAATATTCCCTCTGAATGCCGAATAATCACCTAATGTGAATGCTCCATTTATTTGCCAGTACACATTTTGCCATGAAGTTCCATTGATAAGAAAGACATTTGAGTATGTACTTGTCTCTAGAGCGCCATCTATCTGAATTATAAATAAAGCATTAGGATCACCTTGCCCGTCCATTGTTAAATTTCCATTTATTGTTGCAGCGGCTCCTATACAATAAGTATTAGGAACAATAACCTGACCGTTTCCCAATGTGGTTCCTAAAACCTCACCGCAGGGCAAATTATCCAAATAGAAATATGTAAGACCTAAATCTATTGAAGCTTGTAATGATACAGCATCTTCCACATGAATTTGCCCATTGACTGTTCCCGGAGGGAATCCGGTTAATGGGCCTGCATTAGTGCCAATATCACCAGTCACTTCTGATGGCCCAAGATTGGTAAATGCTCCAACTGAGGTAAATAAAGCGAAATTGTCTGTATAGTTTTTTCAGTATAGGAGAATTGGAAACGCAGGGAGAACCATTGGAGAAGATGGGAGAACCATTGGAAACGCAGGGAGAACCATTGGAGAAGATGGGAGAAAGATGGGAGAACCATTGGAAAAGATGGGAGGGCCATTGGAGCCGCAGGGTCCTTAATGGGTCCTTAATGGGTCTTTAATTGGAGGACCATTGGAGGGCGCGGGTCGAAAATGTTGATAAACCAGGTCAATTTGTTGAAAAACACCCGGGGTAAGGAATATTACCTTAACGATGTTTTCCAGACCTACAATAAAACCGAACTCTGCCGGCAGGTGGCCGGATTGATCAGCGCCCCCTGGATGGTTTGATGCGGGGATTCTCCCTTCTCCTTGAGGAGAAGGGTTAGGGGATGAGGTGGATGCCAGGTGGGCGACTTCTTTTTTTATCGGATTGTTTATGAATCTATAAAAGTTTGTAATTTAGTAGGGGAAAGTTAAGGGCGCTTTGATGGGAGCCCCCCTCTGGATTTCGCTAACCAATCCCGGAAAAGGTTGAGATAATAAAATGAAAATCCTCGTGTATCGTTGATAATGACGATGGATCCGCTATTGATCGGTTAACGAGTCGTTATGGGGTATTAAATGGAAAACATACTTCGTGAATATTTGCATATAAGTAACTATTAAGTTACCTTTGCCCAAAACTCATTGATTTGGAAAAGATTCGAACAATTGTTGCCTATAAAGATTATTTCGAGGAATTTCTTGTAAACCAACCTGTTAAGGTTCAGAATAAAATTTTCAAGATCCTTGAAATAATTGAATATCAACAATATATTCCAACCAGGTATATTGAGCATATAAAAGGAACTGAAGGTCTTTATGAAACCAAATTCTCACTTGGTTCTGACATTTGGAGAGTTTTCTGTTTCTTTGATGAAGGTCGGTTAGTGATTCTGCTCAATGGGTTTCAAAAGAAAACACAAAAGACACCAAGAACGGAAATTTCTATCGCCTTGAGACTCAAGGCAGAATATTTCGAAGAAAAGAGAAAGGGGAAAATATGAAAAACGAACGTTCAAATGTGAAATCATGGACAAAGATTAAAGATGATGTCTATGGTAAAAAAGGGACTTCTCGGAGGGATGAACTTGATCGGGATATAGAAGCTTTTAAAATAGGATTATTAATCCGTCATGCCAGAGAATCAAAGAAAATGACTCAGGAAGAATTAGGAAAAGTGATTTCTAAAAAAAGAAGTTACATTTCAAGAGTTGAAAACGACGGAAGCAATATGAATTTGAAAACATTATATGACATTGTGGAAAAGGGACTAGGCGGAAAGGTCAGCATTGCTATTGAAATTTAACACCCCATAACATGCCAGCAGCCGCAAAAATGAAACAATGAAGTTTAGCTCTTCCCTGGTACCTTTTCTGCGGCTGCTGGCTATACGTGTGTTCCTTGAATCAATTCCTATGAAAACGGAATTGAATGCTGTATAAAAGATGGAAGGCTCTTTGAAAATTGTGTAAGTGCGCGGAGGTCAAGCGAACCGACTGGCCGGCCTTGC
>Ga0172381_10001324_pt1 | contig 29419 bp, 37 predicted proteins | sample Leawel6488metaG_FD_119754 | JGI IMG/M metagenome (GOLD analysis project Ga0172381, IMG submission 119754) | Leachate microbial communities from a municipal landfill in Southern Ontario, Canada - Leachate well 64-88 metaG | ecosystem: Engineered > Solid waste > Landfill > Unclassified | place... | reverse complement strand
TGGGATGCGCCAGTGAAATTATAGAAAAATATTCACAGATTATACATCCTTATTATTTTGGGGATTCTCATTTAAAAAAGACATGTCTTTGGCTTAAAAATCTTTCTCAATTAATCCATATTAAAGACAATGATTTATTTCTTCCAAAAACACACACAGACAAACCAGAACCTATATATACCGATAAATCAGGAAAGAAAAGATATTTTACTGACGCAATAGCCGGTTCAAACAACGGCGGACAAAAAAGAAGTTATACTTTTCAGGGAATAGCCAACGCAATGGCGGAACAATGGGGATAAAACTATGAGCGAGCATCTTGAAGACGACGAAGGCAGCTGTCCATACTGCCAGCATTTGATCCTATGTGCGATCTAATCGAATGCAATTTTTTGTCAATCTACGACGACAACGGGAATGTCATAACGAAGGAAGATCGACTATGAGCGAACTTGAGAAACCGGACTACACGGAATATGTGAGCCAGGTCGGTCCGGAGAAGAAGGATTACAGCGTCAACGGAATCTGTCGAGCGCTGTTCTCTGAGGAGAAAGGTTGCACCCGGTTTGACGGTTACGGCCAACTCTGCACCCGCAAATGTGCGTGGTCTGGTCGGTGCATTGATCCGGTGGATAAGGTGGTGGGGATGTTCGAGGGGGCTGAATGAAAATTGGCGACAGGGTCATAACCCCGGATGGTGAAGGGGAAATTATTGGAATTGATTTACCCGAAAGCGATAGGGCGAAGAGATACATCGTTGCTCTTGACAAGCCAAAATATAATTTCAATCCCTGTTATTTTTTAAGGGAATTAAAAGCGGTGGACCTATGACTCTGACTTTCGGCCCCCACAAAGGCAAAAAGCTGACCGATCCGACGATACCGGACCGCTATATTTTATGGCTCGCCAAACCCAAGTACACTGGCGGCTTTTACAAGTCCCTGCACGTTACTGACCTTAAATGGCGGGTGCCGTTTCCGGTCAAGGTGGCGGCCAGGACTGAGGCGGAGCGGAGAGGGTGGGAATCGGCCGGGGAAACTTGGAGGGAGAAATGAAACAACCAAAAATCAGTGAAAAGGAAATAACGCATTCCATCCGTTCTCTACTTAAGCAGTTCGGAATATTCCACTGGAAAAATTTCGGCGGCCCAATGGGAGAAAAAGGAGTTCCGGATATACTCGGAATTTTGAAAGACGGCCGCTTTCTGGGAATAGAAGTTAAGACCGCTACGGGCAAGCTTTCCCCACATCAGGAAAAGTTCATCCAAAGCATTAACAATACGGGTGGAGTAGCTTTCGTTGCTCGCTCCGTTGATGATGTTGTTGATAAATTAGGACTGCAAAAGAGGATGTTATTTTGATGAAAAATTCTTGGATTTTGACATTTACAGGCAAAAAGTTCTTTCCGCTGGACCCAAAACCGGAAGATATTTGCATCGAAGATATCGCCCACGCTCTGGCGCTGACCTGCCGGTACAACGGCCACAGTCGGGAGTTTTACTCGGTGGCTCAGCATGCGGAAATCATGAGCTACCTTCCAGGAGACCCGCGATGGCTGCTTATGCACGACGCTGCAGAAGCCTATCTTTCCGACGTCCCCCGGCCGATCAAGCCCATGCTGCCGGAATTTAGAACCATTGAAGATACCATCCTCGCTGTAATCGGCGGAAAGTACGGCCTCGGTGATCCTGATCATAAAAACATAAAACACGCCGACATGGTTATGTTGGCCACGGAGAAACGGGACGTGTTGCTTCCATGCCCGGATTGGCCGTTGATCCTTCCGGATCCTCTGCCGTTGAAAATTAATCCATGGCCATGGCAAATAGCGGAAGAAATGTTTTTGGACCGGGTGAAAGAATTGAAGGTGGTTTAATGAGTAATCCATGCCCAAAATGCGGCGAAAAAGTGATGATCGAGGAATATAAAACTCATAGCCACTGCCGGAAGTGCGGGAAAGATTGGTACCCGAACAATTCGGTTGTTTATGCTAAAATCTTTGAGTCATTCAGAGATATTTCAGACGCTATCAAAAAAAGAAACAAGGGCCCCTGCGCTAATTGTGGACGCGATATGTATTATGCCGGCCGTCATATGTGCTGGATATGTTACCAGGCGGCGAAGCCATTTGGGCCAATGTCGTCCGAAGAAAAAGCGGCGCTGAAAAAGGTAAGAGGCATAGTTAATTCCCCGAGCTTCAATTCATATGCCCGGAGGCCGAAAAGTTTACGGATGATAAAAAACAAAGTGGGCGATGGGGCGAGGGTATAGATGGCAAGGATAAGAACAGTAAAGCCGGAGTTTTTTCGACATGAGGGATTGCAGGATTTAGAAGTGGATAATCCCGGTAAATATCCAATGTTGGTTTTTTCTGGACTATGGACGATCAGCGATAAAGAGGGGCGCTTTGAATGGCGGCCACGACAGATGAAGCTTGATATTCTCCCTTTTATTCCTTTCGACATGGAAGAAACTTTGAAGATTCTTATGGCCGCTGGTTTTATTAATAAATATGAAGTTGATGGAAAACATTACGGAATTATCCCCTCTTTCGGGACGCACCAAAGAATTGAAGGGAAGGAATCACAAGCGCCAGCACGTTACCCCGAACCAACCGAGAAACAACAGGGAAGTAACGGGGAAGCACCTGTGAAACGACAGAGATCACAGGAAAAGGAAAAGGAAAAGGAAAAGGAAAAGGAAAAGGAAAAGGAAAAGGAAAAGGAAAAGTCTGTCGATATAAACTTGCCTGTGGATAACTCCGAAATAAAAGAACCTCTTTCTGAAAAACAAAAAAAGAGAGAGGCGCAATTAACCGAGCTCAGACCAATCTACGAGAAAGTAAAAGTTTTATATCCTGCATTCGCAGTAGATACTTTCTTCCAAAACCATTACCGCGACAACATCAACGCCGTAACTCACACGCTGAAAACACTGATTACGCAACACGACAGGGGATCTCCGGTAGACGTTCCCATGATGTGGTGTGAAGCGGTGATGAAAAAAGAAAACATGAATTATAATGCGGCGGAAACCGACAAGGAAAGCGAAGAATGGAAGAGCGACACAAACCCCTTGGCTGCTCTTCAAAAACTTATATCGGGGGTTATGTCGATGCCGGCAGCAAAAGGATTGCCATGATCAATTACAGCGGCGGCATGGGGACGAGGGCGATTGCGTGAAAAAGGAAAATAATTAATGCCTAAATTATCATCACAAAAGGACATCGAAAATTATACCGGGCTGTCAATTGAGTCCTGCAAAAAAGAGGGTTACCCCCTGGCCAAAATTGCAGGACGTTGGCAGTCCCACACGGACCTGATCGATGATTTTGTCAAAAAGCGGGTTATGGAGGAAATGGAAAAGGCCGGTGGAGTGCCGGCCTGATGATTTATTTTTCTTTTTTCGGCCTCCCCCCCAACTTTCCATTAATTCTGCTGGATGCTGTTTTTTTATCTGATTTGATGGAGCCTAGGGCGGCGGCGGCTGGATTATTGCCGCGTAATTTCGCATCATGCTGCCTGATGGCTGATTCAGCATTCCTCGACCAATCTTCTGTCGCAGAGCTATTGAATACTATTTCACTACTGCCCTCATTCGCGGGATAAAATGTTACCCGGTGGAATGACATCCTATAGCGATGAGCATATTTCCCAAATTCACTATTTCCTTCACAGCCTAAATTAATTTTCAGCATTTTTCATTTCCTCCTGTGTGTTTGTTTAAATTAATTTAATCCATTTGTTGGCGACAAATTGCAAGAGACCGTCGTCAAACAGCACTAATGTGTCGATTTCGCCAGTCCTGACAACAACTCCCGTTCGAAGTGAGAATGTATCCATAATTTTCATTTTTCATTTCCTCCTGTGTGTTTGTTGATTCTAATATATATCCTAGCGGTAGGTTTGTCAAGTATTATTTTTAAATTATTTTAAATTATTTTTATTGATGATCCAAAAACCCTGTCAATGCCTATATCGTGCCTTTTAGTGCCTATATCGTGCCTTTTAGTAGGGTTTTGTTATTTTGTTCAAAAAGCCGTGGTATGCTGTGGCCATGGAAAAGAAGAAACACGCGGGCGGAAGACCGCCAAAATATAAAACAGCAGCAGAACTTCAAAGCAAAATCGAAGACTATTTTGATTCATGCTGGATTGAAAAAATCACCCAGGTTACAGACATTGACGGTAAAATCACTGAATCAAATGTAAGGTATCAGGAGAAACCTTATACTATCGCCGGCCTTGCTTCTTATTTAGGCTTCACATCCCGCCAATCTCTTTTAAATTACGACATTAACATAAAGTTTTTGGACATTATAAAAAGGGCCAAGTTTAAAATAGAGGCGAATGTCGAGGAATACCTCCTTGAAGGGAAAAACGCAGCTGGTCCTATCTTCTGGTTGAAAAATCATGCTGATTACAAAGATAAACAGGAAATAGAGCACAGCGGAGAGTTGGGCATCAAGCAGTTATTGCAAGAGATCGACGGCGAAACTCTGGGGCCGCCTGTATTAAGGGGAAAATGACCGAGGCTGAATTTAAGGAAAAAATGAAAGATCAGCAATGGCGACTTTGCAACTTGTACTGGATCATTGACGAGAACGGGCAGCGCGTCCGGTTCCAGATGAACGCAGTGCAGCAGATATTGTTTGGCTCTATGTGGTTTTTGAATATAATTCTGAAATCCCGGCAGCATGGCATCACCACGTTTTTATGTATCTTTTTTCTCGACACAGCGCTATTCAACTCAAACATACACGCAGGCATCATTGCGCATAACCGGGAAGACGCAGAGGCGTTTTTCAAAGATAAGGTGCAATATGCCTTCAATAATTTGCCCGAATCACTCAGGCAGGCAACCGAGGCGGAGACAGAATCGGCGCGAGAATTGGCTTTCCCGAATGGTTCCAGTATCCGCGTCGGAACTTCCCTGAGATCATCAACAAATCAGCTCTTGCATATCTCCGAGTTTGGTAAGCTTTGTGCGAAATACCCCGAAAAAGCCCGCGAGGTTGTCACCGGAGCCCTCAACACAGTTCACCAGGGGCAAATGATTTTTATCGAGTCCACAGCCGAAGGCAAGAAGGGATATTTTTATGATTACTGCCAAAAAGCCATTGAACTGGACACCCGCAAAGCGGAGTTGAGCCAATTGGATTTTAAGTTTTTCTTTTTCGGTTGGCATAACGATCCCAAAAATTCTCTCAATGATGGCCACGGAACAATCACGATCAGCCAGGAAATGTTGATCTATTTTGATGAACTGGAAAAGAATGGCGTAACACTCACGCCGCAACAGAAAGCATGGTACGCGCTCAAGGCTGCCCAGCAGGGCGATGATATGAAGAGGGAGCACCCAAGTACACCGGAAGAAGCGTTTGAGGCCGTATCGGCGCAATGTTTCTTTTTGGGCGCCATCGATGGCCACACGCATGTGACGCCCGGCAAATACGGATCGTTGAAGAAAGATAAAAGCGATAAATACGAAGTCATCTTAAACCCGCGAGGCGTTATAGAATTTTGGCGTTTCCCTTATTTTCTAACCAAAGGCTGGGATGATTATCATTGGCAATATCGGTACTGCATCGGCGCTGATATCGGTGAAGGATTAGGGCAGGATTGGTCGGTATCTTATGTTTATGACCGGCACCTACGGGAATTCGTGGCGCGTATGGCCTCGAATAAGGTCGACGCGCACAGGTGGGGAGACCATAATCATGCACTGTCGCTGTATTATGAAAATGCACTAATTGTGCCCGAACGCACCGGCGCCGGCATTACCACAATCAATCGGCTGATATCTCTCAAGGCCAATTTGTACGTGAAAGAAGTAGTGGCCGCAATTGGTAAGCAGACTACAAAAACATACGGCTGGAATGAAACACACGACGCAAAGCATTCAATATGCGGCACCCTTAAATCGTATCTAATGGCGCAAGACAACAGCGGGGCACGTAAGCATGCCATTTACTCCAAGACACTCATCGAGCAGTGCGGGACGTTCGTCAAGGACGAGGAAAAAGACACAATCGATGCAGAGGCAGGATGCCATGATGATGATGTAATTGCGGGAGCGTTGGCACTGGCAGGCGATTTATATTTACCTCCTTGCGCCAGGATCGAGAAGCCGAACACCGGTTGGCGGGCACGGAAAGAATCAGAGATTAAGAAAGCGGGAGCATGGGCAGTATGATCACCCTTATTAACTCATACGTAGCAGTTGACGACATTGAACAGTTTTCCGGAGACGGCGGAGTGATGCAGGGTACAGTCAAGATAATCGATGCGGACATCACGAGTATCCAGGTAGGCGACAAGATTTTTTACCACAAAGGGGACGGCAGCGAAGTGAAATATGAGGGCAAGCAGCACGTTGTTGTCCTGCAATCTCAGATAATCGGGAAATTATGACCAGAAAAGACAGGTTAAAGCGCAAGAAGGCGCGGGCAGCAGTGAACAGGGAGAAAAGAAAGAAATGGCCGTATCTACTGGGATGGCCGGGAGGAAAGTAGATGGCACAAATCAGACCAATGCAGCGTGACGATTACCGCAAGAAAGTTATTCCGACTACCAAGGTATTAAAGAAAGCGTGTGAGGAATTACGTTTTGTTGTCGAGCACCCGAACAAGGAAGGCAAGATATTGCTGCGAACAGGGGTAACGGTCGACCGGGACCCTAAACTCGTTATGACGACAAAAATAGACGGCATTGAGGTAGGTTATAGAGTCGTCCCGAGTTCTCCGCTGGAAATCAATCATTTTTTTGATCGTGATGTTTTCTTGAAGATCCCCGGATATAAGATCAGCGAGTTAAACCAGCATGAACGGACAAGCTTTCTAACCACTCTGTTTGAAGTGTTTTTGGAGCCACAACAGGGTTTACCGGACATTACGCCTATTGCCGATGACGCCGTGAAAATAAGCCAGCGTTTCCAAGTGGCGTTCCCTGTGCGGATTGGCCACGCAACAATACAAGTTCCGAGGGGGTTAATGATATGAATTGTTCAGGGCAAAAAACAGAATCGGGAGTTATAACATCCGCGCCTGGAAAACTCAGTGATTTGATCATCAGCGGATTAGCGGCAGGGGCAGCCGTGATTGACCTTTACGACAACGCATCAGCCGCGAGCGGTAAAAGATTGGTTCCTCAGCTTTCATTTATCGCAACGGCAGATAATGAGCGGTTTAAGCATATTTCATTTCCTGAACCGATTGATTTTGAAAACGGTATTTACCTGGAAATGACTACCGGCGCCGGAACGGTCAACGTTGAAGTGTACTACAAAAATTGTTGAGGTATAAATGTCCACAATCGACATCGACAAGATAAGCAAATCCGACGCACCCCAGGAAGTTCTTGACGTTTATAAACGCGTCAAGGATGACTTAGTGGACTGTACCGAGCGAAAGGATTGGGATCGGATAAGAAAGCGTTGTTGGAATGCGGCCTACCCGCTCGATCCAGACAAAGAAGACTCTATCTGGACGGCCAAAGAACGCGAGGCCATGATTGCCAAGGGGCAGATCCCCGTGCAGGTGAACGACCTGGCAAGGGACATCCAAGGCGCCAGCGCCTTAATCACATCGAAAAGCCCCGGCCTTAATTTCCTGCCGATCGGTTCCTCTGATCTGTATGTTGCTGAACTGTTCAAGCGCGGTTGGGATTTTGTTATTAATGGCAATGATGGCGCGGTTACCTTCTACGATTTCATCAAAGAGAAAAACATTGGAAATCTGGCCGTTATGGAAGCCAAACATGACCCATCTTTGGGTATATTTGGTAAGATCGTCATTGAAGATGTTGATCCAACTACATATTATTTCAGTAAGAAAAGCAAAAAACGCGATCATTCCGACGTTTCGTTCGGAAAAGCGCACCTTGTTACCAAAGAATACGCTTTGGAGAACTATGAAGACCTGACCGAAGAAGATTTGATCTTCGCCGAACTCAAGAAGGAAGACGCCGATGAGAACGTGCCAGACGGTAAGACTGGTCAAGACAATTATGCTGTAGACAGTAAGGGCAAAGATGCTCCGGAAGAGGATGAGCCCGAAAACGTCTGGGAAATAGAAGATTGGGAGTTAAAAAAAGAACGCGAAATATGGGTAATGGTGCCGGATCAGAGTCAGGCCTACGGCTATACCCGCAAGATATACAAAGATTACGCCGCAGTCATAAAAGACGGCTGGACTCTGGATGGGAAGAAGATCAAGGCTATTGATTCCCTCGGAGTTGAGGCCCTTGTCTGGAAACGCTTGGTTACAAAACGTATTCAGCGGGTAATTGTCGGCAAAAAGCTTATTTCCAAGACAATTAACCCCTGTGGAATAGACGCGGAAGGAGCGCCGGTCCTGCCGATAATCACTTTACAGGAAGACAAGACCCTCTCCGGATACCCCACGGGAAAGACCGCAAGGGCTCTTGAGCTGAACCGTGCGGCCAATAAGCGCCGGATGCAATCGATCTACGTTGTCAGCAAGAACGTGGACGCAGTGAAGGTATTGCCGCAAGGCTGCAAATGGGTAGTGGACGAGAAGCACGGCGATTATATTGAAATGTCGAAAGATGCGGCCTTTGCTCCAACACAGTTGGGGCCCGTTAATTCTTCCGGAGAGCTGCTTAATCTCATGCAGGGAGACAAACAGGCCATCCATGACGAATACCAGATTAACGACATCATTCAAGGCAAGATTCCGCAGGGGCAAAGCAATATGGCTCACCGCACTGTTTTATCGTTGACGGAAATGGTGGGTGTTATTTCGAGCCCAGGCGTTTTGGCTTTCGAATCCGCTTTGGTCAAGCTGGGGAAGGCCGTGGCCGCTTTAATGCTCATGGTCTGGCCGCGGCAGATGTGGCAACGCTTGATTGAACCCGACGAAATGAATACATGGACACCGGATAAAGAGAAACCGCAGATTGACCAGCAGACAGGCCAGCCGATACCGCCGGAACCGTCCAAGATTCAACAGAAATGGATGGAAGCACTGGATAAGCTCACCGGAGAGAACGGAGCCGCAAAGACAGACCTGATTGATATTGATGTTAAGATAATAGCCGGATCGACGCAGCCGACAAACAGGATGGCGAAGTCTGGTGTCGCTATGGAAATGGTTAAGGCCGGCATCTATGACCCACAAGCGGCCCTTGACTATACAGACGACCCAAAGAAGGATGAGATTACCGAGCGCATGGAGAAGAAGCGTCAGGAAGAACTGGACGCCATACGACAGGGCGAAACGGTGAAGAAGGCGGGGGGTAATAAATAAGGCAACGACTGACGGCGATTACCGTCTGCAAATAAAGCCACTTGCCGGGCTTGCGGCATGCAGAAGGAGAACCAATGGCGGCTTATCAAGATGAATTAACAGAAGAAGAAAAGGTGATTCTGGGTGAAGCCGAACCCACACCAACCGAGGAAGTGAAACCGGAAGGGACTGGAACCCAGGAAGCCGGAAATGCACCCGTACAGGAAACTGAGAAACCAGCGGGAGAGGCGGCAGCCGAAACCAAGATTGAGCCGGAAGCACTTACCGAGGAAGAAAAGAAGCAAGCGGAATCAACTGGATTCAAGGTGGAAACTGATGAAAAGGGGCGCACCTATCTCGTTGATGAAGAAGGCAGCAAAATCCCTGAGAAGCGTTTTCGGGAAATATACCGGAAATACAAGGAAGGGGAAACTCACAAAGAGAAACTCGACTTAATCAAACAGTTAGGCATGGATGAGTTTTTTAAACTCTATCCCGACGAAGCGCCACAAGGCTACAAACCGCCGGACACGAAACGGACTGTCACAACCCCACTTCCCGACGGATTCAATGTGCTTAATTTACCGGTCACCGGTGGGACTTATGACGGCATGACCCTGCGGGAAGTAATGCAGCAGGACCCAGAAGAAGGCACCCGGATGCTCAACGAGTGGAAGGATGCCCAGCAAGCGGAAATACGCAAGCAGGAAGAAACCGTCTTTAAGACTCAGCAGGAACAACAGACCGACGCTTTCAACTTCGGCATGGCCCGAGCGAAAGAACTTTTCGGCATCGATGACGCCAGCAAACTTACCCCTGATCATAACCGCAAATTAGTTCTTTTGGGCCATGAAGTATTGGCCTGGCAGAAGGAGAATAATCTGCAAAGTCTGGGATGGGAACACGCTTACAAACTCATGAAACATGATGAGTTGGTCGAAAAGGCGCGGCAAGAAGGAGCATCCAAGACTTTTAAAGATCTGCAGAAAGCTGGCCCTGCCTCCATTAACACGGGAGCAGGTGGAAACGACAAGCCCACCGGATGGGAAGCGATATCTGGAATGACCGAGAAGGAATTAGGCAAGCACATTGAAGGCCTCAGCGACAAGGAAAGCGCCAAGTTTTTCAAGGAAGCACCGGCGAGCATTAAAGCCAAATATCCCAGCATGCCATGGGATTAACTGTTTGAACGAGTCTCCAGCCAATAAAAAGGAGTAAAAATTATGGGTGCAGATTGGACCTTTGCAACGGGAGACGAAGCCACACGGAAAGCGTGGGCCAAGAAGTTTTGGATCGAAAGTAAGACCGATAGTTATTTTTACGGTCAAGGCCTCGTGGGAACCGGCGAGGACAATATTATTATTGAAATGCCCGAACTGGAAAAAGAACAGGGCGACCAGATAACAGTCTTCCAGCTCCGCGAAATCAGCGGCGCAGGCGTGGCCAATGATGGCACGATGGAAGGCAATGAAGTGGCACCGTCCATATACGACGATGCGGTTGTGTTGGCGCAGGTACGACAGGCCATCAGAACCGCAGGCCGGGAAACGGAAATGAGACCGTCGGACAAGGCCATGCGCGAATGGATGAGAGAACTTCTTTCCCGCTGGATGGCTTCACAGATCGATCAGACCATTTTTACCGCCATGGAAACATCTCCGACAAAATATCTCTATGGTGGGGACGCAACGGCGACCAGCGATATTGAGGCAGGCGACTATATGACCCTCAACCTCGTCGCCAAGGCCGTGACCTATGGAAAGAAAGCCACCCCGAAGATTACCGGCCCGACTGTCAAAGGAAAACGGGTTCCTGGTATTCTCGTAATGGCTCCTGATCAGTCTTTCGATTTGACCGAGCGCGACAGTGCATGGAGTCAAAGCAGAATGAATGCCGCTGTTCAGGGCAATGATAACCCGATCTTTACCGGCGCGCTGGGTGTCCACAAGAACGTTCCTCTTCACGAGCATGAACGATGCGCCATTTCAACCACCTGGGGAACTGGGGCAGTCAATGGCGCACTGGCTTCTTTCTTTGGAGTAGGTGCGGGCACTATTGCTTATGCCAAAAAGAAAATCTGGGAGGAAAAGACTCAAAATAGAGGGTCCTTTACGCAGGAATGCGTACCGAATAACGATGTGAATTCAGGGGAATTCCTACTTGCTGCATAAGCAAAGGACAATCCTGAGCTAAGCCCTTTGGTGAGGACAAACACCATTATTACGAGATTTACCATGATTACAATTGCTACAAAGAACTTGATAACCGGACGGATAACCATTATCCTTGAGCCATTTGTAAAACTTGGCTCCGTGGTGAAGGAATCCACTTTCTCTTCTAAACTTTCCTCCATCGTTATTGATATGGTCGAGGGTCAGGAAAAGCGGTTCAGTTTCTCCACAACAAGCGCACCGGTATCCTCCATAAGCGTTAATTGCTGCGTCCTGAAGCCGGTAGTAATAGGCAAGGGCGTTTTCTCGACGCTTCTTGGGGTGATCCTTAGCCCATTTTGTAGCAACATCCGTCTTATGTGCGGAATGATCCTTACAGTATCGTCGGTGGTATTCCTTGAGCATTTCCTTGGAATCTTCGCCCCATTTACGCCTGTATTCAAGGATACATTCTGTGCATTGCCTTCCATGCCATTTCTCTTGGTCTTTGGTTTGGCCACACTTGGAACAAATCTTAATCATGGTATTACCTCCTTTATAGTCAAAACTATATATGATTATAAAAATAATGTCAAGGGGAAAGTGCAACGACTATTCCGGAAGGAAGTAGGGTCAAGTGACCCGAAGCGCATCGCAGCCAGAACGGCTGATGATATAGTCTGCTCTGCTTGGAAACTTGCAGCAGTCCTGTAAAGGACGGTTTGAGATTAACGACCTCAAGCGAACATAAAGGTTCGATTACCAGAATAAAACAGGTTTCTGTATTGGAGCAATTTACGGCTTTACAAAGAACGTCTTTAACGCGGCAGATAACGCCTACATCGGCGTGGCGACCTACAGAAGCAATAATTAACGTCATTGTGGCGTGTAGGTTGTTACTGGCCGTAGCAGCCGCAAGGGGAGGAATCCCGCCTCCCCTATCCGCCACCAAACTACGGGAATGCTCCCAAGGGAGGGACATAAAAGCATGGCAAAAAAAGAATTAGAAGATCCGGTTGAGGCCGGTAGAGAAGCACTGGCTGAAGACGAGGAATTTAACACCCTCGATATCAGCAAAATCGACGTATCGGCATTACCGGACGAAGCGGCGCGGGTGACCATGCCCTTTGACGGCTACCCGCTCAAGAAGGTTAAGATGGAAGTTAAGGAAAAGGGCAAAATGGTAAAGAAAGATTTCATTCTTTCTTATTTTGTCCTCCATAACCATGTAGCCGACCCGGTACGACAGGACCCGAGCAACCGCAAGATTAAGACGGACGCGGGAATGGTGCAGGTAAGATCATACCATGGCCGGTCTATCCCGGATGTATTGAACGGGAATAACTCCAATGTCATGGTGCAGTTTTCCACACCGATCAAAACGGCGACCGGCGAATTTTACGGTCATTATGTCCCTGATCATTATGTGCGGGCGCAACTGGCCTTTAAGTATGACGCCAAGACGAAACGGGTAATGGTCGATAAACGCTATATCTTGCTTGACCGCGAACAGGCTGGGCGCCTCAAACAGTGTTTCCAGCAAATAATAAACCCCAAGATTCAGATGGAGAAGGCCGCTGACTACGTTTCCGGACTGTCTTCCGATGAACCTGCAGCAATGGCCGAAAAGGATTACGGCCAAACATAACGAGGTAGCAAATGTCAAATTTAGAAGTTCAAATCAAACCAACCGGATTGAAACATAAGAGCCTCGTTGATTGTCTCTATGCGGTGGTCAGTTCCATCAAGGGAATTTGCGCCAAACTCGATGACGATGGTGGCGTTACTTCTACTGATTATGAAGCGAATGTCTTTACAGCCATTTTCAACGGGGAAATAACCAATTCCCGCGGGGATGTCGTGCGGAATGTCGTCACGGCCAAGGAACCATATTATTGCAATGCCGGGCCTGCGGGAATATCCGACCGGGCCATCTTGCAATTCATCTATCAGATATTCGACATGATGGAAACGCTCACCGAACAGCTGGACGGCGATTCTCTGGCCGACACCAATTACGAGGCCCTTGTCTATACCGCCCATTACCTCTGGACGATAGAAAACGAGGCCGGTTCGCTGGTAGGAGCCAGCACGGATTGCCTGATCAGGCCAGGCGGAATCGATCAACGGAGATTGGTGGACATCCTTTATTGTTTTGTCCATTCTATCCATGTTTTGACGGACAAGCTGGACGATGACGGAACCGTCACCGACACCAATTATGAGGCTGTATGGGACACGGCAAATATTCTCATGCAGGTAGAGGATACCAAGGGGAATATTGCCGGAAATGCCCTGACGAAATTCAACCCTTAACCATTCAGGAGGAAAAACCGAATGAAGAAACGATTTTTATCAATATTAACTGTATTCCTGATGCTCATCATGGCGTTTCCGGCCATGGCCGCATTACAGGACATGCAGGCGCAGGTTTTTCGCTGGTCCGGTAATTACAACGCTGATGGATCTCCGGGCCTGTCCACAGCGACCACGGGAATAACGTACAAGGTGCTGGCTAAAGGATCAAACACAGCCGAAACGCTTTATGCTTATAACAGCAGGGGCCTATCGTCTAAGACCAATCCGGTCACGAAAACTGTTTTTGCAACCGACAAGGCCGTGCAGTTCCGAGTCGACCCCACGGATTCCACAACCGACCGATATGTGGACTTGATCGTTACCGATACGGTGGGCGGGTATTCCACGGTAGTCAAGAATTTCGACAAATACACGCACACCATTGTCATTGATGAACGCCCAAACCTGCCCCATCATGGAGTTATCTGGTTTTCAGGGACAACCACGAATGCCGTTTCTACCGGTGTTATTTTTGACAAATACACTACGATTAGTAAAGTGGGGCTGGAAGTAGTCACTACGTTATCCGGCCAAACAATAAAAATAGGTTTGTCAGAAGATTCCACTGGATACATTAACCAGGAATTGTTGACGACAGCCGGATTTATTACTACCTCTGGAGCCTCAACAGGAACATATCTGGGAAGCGGCACGGCTTATCAGTGGTATAATCAGGGGCATACCTTAACCTCTGGCACATCAACACTTTATTATGGAGTATCGTCAACCACTGGAACCCCTGACGGGTTTATCCATTATTGGTTTACGCGGGTGAGATAATTGAGTTTTATCAAAAGCAATATAATTTTAATCATGTTCATGGTGTTGCCCTTCAGTTTTTTATCTTTCGGGATAATTCACGAGGGGCAGCACCTTGCCTTCATGATTGCATTTGTGGCAATACTGGCCGCACAGGTAAAAAATAACTGGATTACTGTTTTTTTCTGGTATCTATGCGCTTGGATGATATTCATTTGCATCATGCGGATGATCTATGGCCTGCCGCCCGTAGTCTTTGCCAGAGCCATGGAGCAATTCATTTTCATGGCGGCCGGTCTGTCCATATTCATAGCCGTTTGGAAATCGGAATATATCAAGTTCAGGACGTTTTATAACATCATTTGTATTGCCGCATTGATTCAGGCATGCATTGCTATCGCGCAGAGATTGAAACATGATCCTGTATCTCTGGTCCTTAACTTGTTCACTGTTGCCCAGCCATTGCTTCCTGAGACGTTTCCCGTGGGCACACTGGGAAACAACAATTTTCTGGCCGCTTTTCTGGCGATATCCCTGCCGTTCTTCTTCCGGAAGAACTGGTTTTACGGACTTATTTTAATCGTTCCCTGTATTTTATTATGCAATACTTCCGCCGCCGTGGTTCCGGCCATTGTCGGAACAATTTTCTTTTTTCATCGTAAGACAGATTTATTATATTTGATGGTCATAGCGGCGCTTCTTTGTTTGGGAGGCGCTTACTATGCCTTTGTCTATCATCCGTCCATCCTAGACATTACCAGCCAGTTCTCAAGATGGAAATTATGGGCAATCGCCCTGCAACAAATATTTTCCAGTCCATTTAGTATCATTTGCGGCTTCGGACCGGGCGCCGGATGGGGCCAAGCTTTCCCTATGCACAACGAATTCCTGCAATGCTGGCATCATTACGGCCTGATCGGTTTATCGTTGCTACTGGGCTATGTTCTGACCGTTTTCTGGGGTAATAAAATGTTGCTCACGGCTTTCATTATTGCGGTCATCAATATGCTTGGAAACTATTCTTTGCATCTGGCACCGAGTGTATTCTTAATCATCATTATTGCCGGATTGATGGAAAGGGAGAAATGGTCCGTTACATCGTCATAGCAGTTTTATTATTCACAATATTTTGGGGAATCATCAACGATATCCCCGAGGCCATCAAGAAAGATTACACGGAGATAAACGAGGTTATCAATGGCTAATTATTTAACTTACGAGAATATCAGTGACCAGATTTGTGCGGCCATGGGCGATTTCCAAAAAGCACGAATAGCGGAGGTACAGGCCGTCATTAACATGGTCTATCTGAATGAAGTCATGGTCTGTGACGATCAATACCCGCTGTTTTGGCTGATGGAACTGGTGGACGGCGTGAAAACAAAGGTCTCCAAGACCATAACGGGAGTAACGAAAGCTAATCCCGGCGTGGTCACCGCAGCGGCGCACGGCTTCGTCAATGGCGATATCGTGCACCATGGCGTCATTACCGGAATGCCGGAATTAAGTTATCAGATGGCCGTTGTGACAAATAAAGACGCCAATACCTATGAGCTGTATGACCTGGGCGGAAACAAGATTGACACGTCCGGATATACCGCCGTTGGGACTGCCGGTAAAGTCTATCACCGGGGTGTAACTCTCTCAAAAAACATTTCCAAAGTCCACACCATGTCATGGCAGACGTATAATGGTCTCGTGCCTCCTCTCGGTCTGGAAGGGATTGAAAAGGATGCGTCCTTGATGGATGTAAACAACTCTTCCAGACCGACGAAACATTTTCACAAGCAACACTTTACCACCGCAGGTGTGAAGTCAGACCGACTGCTTTGGTATCCACTGCCCGATGGTGTCTATGATGGAAGAGTCTGGGGTGACCTTGATGTTTCCCCAATGTCCGGAAACTCCGATGTTCCACAACTGCCCTTTAAATTCCACAATGCCATCGTCGCCGGTTCAATCGCGCGGCTCACGCAGTACGGGCAGGTCCAGATTGAAAACGCGGTCATCTGGCCGGGACTTTATAAGATCCATCTTGAAGCAATCAAAACTTACAACCGGAATTATTGGAAACAGTTCGACAGTCTAAAAAGGAGTGATTTGTATCTGTTATGAAAAAAATAACCGCCTTATTTCTCTCCTTATTAACAGTTTTAATCATTGGCTATCAGGTCGCAGCTCAAGACCTTGTACCCTACCTTTATACTTTTACCGGCAGATGGCAACCGGCAGAAGATCCCTTACTGATCGATGATTTCGGCTTTCAGGACATCCAGAATGTCCGCAAAGACGGCAAGCACTTCAAGGGCGTCAACGGTCACACGGCAATCAATACCAGTGCGCCATCTACCGACAACACGGCCTTCCCTGTTATCCTCAATGGATTTCATTTCAGAAAAGATCAACCGGCGGAAAGCCATGTTATAATTTACGCGGCAGATACCATGACCCCGACAGCCGGCAGACTATTTCACAGCACAACAGATCCACCCGGAACCGGTAATTTCTCCACCACGGCGTTATGGTCACCTTATGCTTTTAATGACATATGGCGTTTCTCTCCAGCTCCTGCGGGAAACATGGTTGCAGCCAATGGCGATGAAACGCTTATCTGGGGCGGCGATGAAATAGAAGCAACATCAATTATTACATCATCTTCAACAATTACATATAGCGTCACAAATTCCAATGATTATAGTGAAATATTAAGTAATTCGCGGCAGACTCCAGATCAAACAGCGGTATTTGCGGCAGGGGGGTTAGAGTATCCGCCAGCCCATACAGACACATATGTCAAGGCAACATCTGAATATGATTACAACTACCACCCATATTACGCAAACGACCCGGCAAAATCATTAATCGGTGTCGGGGTAGGCCAGTCATGGGCCTCCGTAACTGGAGGTACGACCAACCAACGATTTCATGTTGACTTAGGCACAGCCAAGGTAATAACAAACGTCTATTATGAAAACTTCCATGTGAGTGGCTCGGGAAGTGGGGGCGCCGGATTCGATAGAACGTCAGGTGTTAAAAACTTTACCTTATGGGGATCAAATACCGCTGGGGCATTTGCTAATTTAACGTATGGTACAGATACGGACTGGACGCAGCTAACAACCTCTCAAAGCACATTTGACGAACATTCAGCGGCTGACGCTCCCGATCCTAAATATATCAGCGTAACCAACACCACAGCATATCGATATTACGCTTTTAAGTTTGCTGATAATTACGGGAATGCCGTAGCTATGGGCGTTCGCCGCATCACGTTAATGACTGCCGGTGGAACAAACGCATCAAACAGATTTCTTGTCGGTTCAAAAAGACCGTTACAAGGTGTTAAGTTTTATGTGGCGACTGGCAATCCCATAACATCAACACTTACGGCCAAAGAATGGAACGGAACAACGTGGGAGACGCTTTCTTCAACCGATAACACGGCGTCCGGGGGCAAAACTTTATATCAGACTGGCACCGTGACGTGGCCGTCGACCGTAAATACATCAAAACCACGTTATATCAACGGGTTGTCGTTATATTGGTATCAATTTGAATTTGATGCCGGCGCTGCATCTCTGTATTATGTAACAGTAAATGCCCCAATCCAACCATTGAAAAACATATGGAATGGAGTAGAAGAATACGCCGCTAAATGCCTTAAATATGACGGTACTACCTACAAGGACTATACCAATGACGTTAATGACGGCTCACAATCAACATACGCAGATTTCAGCTCGTTAGCGGCAGCGCATTCTATTTATCTTGGATTTCTGAACCCACAGCAAGCCATAAATTTTAATTTTGTAGCAGGTGCAGAGAACTCAACTACATCTACCCAAATGTCAGTTTATCGCTGGAATGGCAGTGATTGGAGGTCGGTTGAAGGGCTAAATAATGCAACCACGTCCGAAACAGCGACAACGACATCGTTTAGCAAGGGTGGGGTGGTATCATTTCAAGGAGCAACTAAGGGCCAGGAATTTAAGCGTGCAATTTCTGATGAATATCCACTTTATTATTATAAAGTTCAATTTGCAAATGCCCTTGATGCTAGTGTCCATGTTTCCGAAATAACAGGGATTGCTTATCCTGATGAATCATCGCAATATAAGTTTTCCCAAACCTTTCAAAACAGATTGTTTTTATGTAATGATAAATCAGGAAACAAAAATAAATGTATTTACTCAACGTATAATGCGCCGGACCTGATGAATGGCGAAGATTCCGGGGAGATCACCTTCGGCGACCGGCAAGACCTTACGGCGGCGGCTGTCATCTACAACATTTACACAAATACGGCAGTAGAATCATTCATTGTCACCAAAAGAAACGAGACTTACCGCCTTTCTGGATCGGCACCGTCCAGTTGGGTTTTACAGAAAATGTCATCTAACATTGGTTGCGTGGCTCCATTGTCAATGGTCAGTGCGGAAATGACCGAAAGCGCTGACGTTAAAAGGACGGTTGCTATTTGGCAGTCCGACAAAGGCATCGTCATGAGCGACGGAGCAACAATAGTTCCGATATCCGATGACATCAAATGCTATTTTGACCCCAATGACGCACGCCATATTCCTGCAGCATGGCTATCAAAGAGTGTCGCCTGGTATGATCCGTCTACAAGGTCTTACAAAATAACCATTGCTTCCGGCGCGGCATCTACCTATCTGAATACCGAACTCGAATATTCCCTTCGTTCCAAAGAATGGACAAAAGTTTACAGGGAAAACGCCTCCGGCGCCAATCCCTTACAATCTGGCTTTCAAGTCTGGGATTCGTCTGGATCAGGATACACCTACGGTGGCGGCAAGGATGGTTTTATTTATCGCCTGGAGAACGGCAACAACTGGAACGGAGTGGCCAACATCACTGCCTATTTGCACACCAAAGATATGATTTTAGACTCTCAGGCCCCGATGATGCGGAAGTCAACGATCAAATATTTACGGACGGCTTACAAGAAAAAAGGGATCGGCAATGTAACGATAACCCATTACGGTAACAGGGCGGCGACGACCAGCGGGACAAATGGGCAGGTCGGCCCGGCCATCATTACTAATGCCTCGACAACTCATTATGACACACAATCGACAATTTTAGGCCCGTGGCTCTACCATTCGCTGAAATACTCTACCACAACCAATGTAGCGGACGGAATGGAGCTTTTATCAACGGGAATCTATTATCAACCTCAAACGACGATAAGGCAATAACATGGCAATAAGACGATACCCAGGACAGAACCAAGACCTCGTTCAGCAATTATTGCAACTGAAAAATCAGGCAGCCATTACCGGCCAAGTAAATCCGGACTACGCTCCCATTGTTCAAGCGTCATTGGCTGACACGAGAGACGCGAACTATAAAGACTTTATGCTCGGATTACAAGAACAGGGGCAGGCTCTGGCCGAAAAGAAACAGGCTTCCCAGGAAGTGCAAGCGAACCAATTGCTTTCTCAAAAGGGGCAGCAGTTTTCTGAATCTTTGGCAATGGAAAAGCAGAACATGGCCGATCAAATTGCGGCAGCCAATAGAGCGCGGACAATGGGATACATTAACACAGGTCTGGGGGCCGGACTCGCCGGAGCCTATCTTTACGGTTACGACCCAAGCAAAAGGAGGTTATTTTAAATGGCATATTCAACGGCCGGTTCATTCGCTGATTTATTAAGACAGGCAAAATCTCAGTCACAATTACGAGGATCTCAACTAAGTTCCGGAGAAGTAAAATCCATAGGGCAGGGATATTTCTCTGACGCCTTGCAGGAGACACAGGCCGAAAGATCGGCCAACTTAGCGGAAGCGCAGTACAATTTATCAGCGAGAGCGCAGGCCGCGAGCGAGGAAGCCAATCAAGCGCAATTGGCGCAGAATGCCGATCAGTTTTCCAAAAGTCTCGCCCAAGCCAAGGAATCCACGGACGCGCAGAAGGACGCGGCCGATAAGTCGGCAACACAGGGAAATATCGGTACGGGTGTATCGGCGCTGGGAACCGGCGGAATGCTTTTAAGGGGAACGGGTATTGGTGAAGGCATAGTAGAAGCAGTTTCCGACTACTTGGCGCCGACAGCAACTCAGGCTGGCGCCAATGCGGCGGGAACATTGGAGGGTGGAATTCTCACTAATATGGGAGAAACTACGGCATCCAACGCGGCATTAACCGGACTCAATGGGAAGGCAGCCTCGGATGCCGCAATATTGTCCGGATCGGGGGCAACTACGGCAGAGGGAACAGGAGCGGCAACGTCTCAATTAACGGGAACGGGATCAGGAGCATTGGGAGCGGCAGCGGGAACTGTTGGAGCAGCAATGCCTTATGTAGTGGGAGGCGTAACGGCGGCGCACTATGGAATGCCGGTTTTAGGTAAATGGCTGGGAGCACAGTCTGAGGAAGATTACGCGAAAGACCCAAGTAGCAATTTTATGGATGAGGCCGCTAATATAACGGCGTATGAATGGTCACGTCCTGTTGAGGCTGGAATGGAAGCGCTCAATATTCCTGTACCCGGTGAAGACACATTAGTGGGGAAACTGCTTAATCCTGGAGCGGCTATATATAACTCCATTTGCATCATCGTAACGGCCTGCACTTCCCCTAATTCGGAAGAAGTCAATATAACGCGGCAATACCGGGATAAATTTTTAGATCAGGAAACGTTGAGAGGATACTACATGATAGCCGAAAAGGTAGTGCCTTTAATTAACAAACATAAGTGGTTTAGAAGTTTTGTTAAGAAACATTTAGTGGATAATCTTATTGAATATGGGAGGTATGCCCTTGCAAAGGCCTAAATGGAGAGCAATTTTTGTGACAAAAGCGTTTCTGTTGCTCTGTAAAATTGTCGGAAAAACAAAAGAAAAATATCAACGGATTAATGGAGAGATTGTTTAATGGGTTTCCTGAATGTTTTTAATTCGATCTTCCCAGGCAGGGTGATTGGACCAAAAACCGCCACCCTCTTTCATGGAGCTGCGAAGATTTTGGAGTATTTCAGTTTGAATTTCAAGTGGCATATTGAAACATTTTATAAGCGTTTCAGACGCCAGTTTATCGGCATCATATTCCTGAGACTTACTGAAATTATTAGTTACCGCAGGGTTAACGACATGATTAAGCAGTCCAATACCAGGAACGACGAATCCAGCAGCAACCATGATACCCGTAGTTGTGTAACTGACTATTTTCTTATTGCGAACGTGTTTCAATTTTACATGCGAAAGCTCATGAGTGACTGTAAAATTAACCACGTCTATTCCCTGCTGAATAAGACCTTCGGTGATAAAGACGTCATTGTCGTCAGCAACCCACGCATTGACCTGAGTGCTCTTGTTAAGACGCAACCGGGAAGTTTCGCCGTCTTCTCTTATCTTGAGACAATTGAACGATTTTTTGTAATTCTCAATGATTATTGCGGTGCGTTCTTTGTCTTGTTGAGAGGCATGGGGAATGTATTTATTCCCGTGGGCGCAACTGACTAAAAGGAAAATGAACAGTATGAAAAATAATTTTGTCATATTTTCCCCTTATACCTCAAACGGGGAAATTTTCAACATGATTTTTATGGAGGCTTAAAATATGGGCAATCCCTACTACGTTGAACCTCAATCCAGTATAGGGCAGATCATCGACCCGATGCTTAAAATAGCCAATTTACAGCAGGGACAGGCAGGGCTCGAACAGCATGCCCAGCAATTGGCCGAAGCAAAAAGACAGCATATGGTTGCCAATTATGGCACGGAAACACCTGCGCCCGGAGCGGTGACGATTCCGCAGCAAGAAATAAATTTAAAGCAGCAGCAAATGGAAGCGGCACAAAAAGAACTGAACATGAAAGCGGCCTCGACAACACCGGACAAACAGCAATTTACCCCGGTAAATGACACCAGGACGCGGGCATTATTAAAAAACCAGACTGGATTAGGCAATAGCATCGATACTATTTTTGACACGTACATCAAGCCTGTTGCCGATGATCCGCAGGCCAACAAAGGCACCCTTTTTGACACCATATCGTCACAGGGGAAGGAAACTGTCACGGACTGGCTCAGCACGATCAGCAAGGAACATGAAGCCAAGCTGATGAAAGACCCAAATTACGCGAATACGCCGCAGGCAAAACGCACCGAGGACTTGATGAACGCTCTTTATGCTTCTCCGGATGGTTCGACACTGGCCAAGGGATTGATGCCGGATATGGCAAGATACAGGCAATTAGAAGACATGGCACTGGCTGCGAAACTGAACAAAGAAGTAAATGTCGCCAATGAAATAGAAACGATTTTAGGAGGCCTGTTTAAGGGTTATTATACTGATAATGCGGTACGAAAGAGAGCTTTAGACTGGTACGCAACACCGGAAGGTTCGGCATTTGTCCAGAAAAAAGCGGGGGAATATTCACAGAGTAAACAGGCTCCACAATTCTCGCCAGTAGTCACAAATGAAGGCATTATTCCGTTCACGACAAAGGGGCCGGGAGCGGGAACATTCAAAGCGACAGGGGGAATTAACCCCAGTAAACCATTACCTGAAAGCGCAACTAAGGAATTTGCTGTGTTATCGGCAATGATGGCAGATGTTCAGAAGGTAAAAAGCCTTTATGATCCTGGATACGTCGGACCGGTAGCCGGAAGATATTATGGAGCAAAAGAAAGTCTTGTTGGATTACCGGCGCAACAGGCGACCTTCAACGCTCTTGTTCGCAATTTGCAGGATACGGAACTGAGAAAGAGATCAGGCGCAGCAATTAATGAGCAGGAAATGAGACGTTTGGTAAGTTTCCTGCCTGATCCTAAATTGCCCCCGGAAACATTTGCTGCAAGATTGCAACTATTTGAAGATGAAATACGGAATATCCAAGTTGAAAAAGCAGCCACGTATTCGGGGCAAGGCTACAAAATAGATGTTTCGACAGGTCAGAAGACGACGGCAACGAAATCTCCAAAGAAAATAGGGCGGTTTACCGTGGAGGTTGAATAATGCCCACTTTCAAAATAACCGATCCATCGACCGGAAAGACAGTAAGGTTGACCGGAGAATCAGCGCCAACAGAACAGGAAATAAATGACGTTTTTACCTCATTGGGCGGAAGTGCGCCACAACAGGCCGCGCCTACGCCACAGACTGAACCACAGCAAACCGGTTTTATTTCCAATGTCCTCGACGCCGGGAATAAACGACTGTCCAATATTTCCAATCCAAAAACGTCAGCCGTAAGAAGTTTTAGCCCTACTTTAGGCTCTCTTGTCAACGTAGCAGGTCAGGCCGGAGGATTCCTGAATGATGTAGCCGGAAACGTAATAAAGTCCGGGTATGAGGCATTGCCGACAGATGTTCAACAAAACATTGCCGGAGTTGGAAAACTCATAAGAACAAATCCAATTGTTGATGCGGCCATGTCCGCCTATGGAGCATTGCCGGAAGATGTTAGGAACGACATCGGCAATGTGACCAATTCCGTCATGATCGGGCCAAATGCGAAACTGGCAGGAACATTAAGGCCAGTGGCGAAAGAAGGCGCCAACATTGCCCGAGACGTAGTCAGTGCGGCCATAACGAAAACTCCCGGTATATTGGATGCTGATCTGGCAAATGCAGTCAATAAGGGCATTGATAAAGCCATCCGTCCGACCGTCGTAGGGAAAAGAACAGCCCCGCAGGTAAAAGCATATTACGACAAGGCCAAGACAGCCGTTAAGACGATCATTGATAATAAAGACAATCTCATCTTGACCGACGCGGAAGGGAACGCGACAACCGGACTACCGAAGACATTAAAACAGTTCTCCGAAGCCGTAGACCAGACAAAACGTAATGTTTTTCAGCAATACGACGATATGGCAAAAGCGGCCGGGGACGTCGGCGTGGAGGTTGATCTTTCTCCTGCCGTTAAAGAGCTGGAATCAATTGCCGGAAATAAAGTCATCGCCGACCTTTCGCCTGAAGTTGCCAATTATGCAACGCAAAGGGCCGAGGCATTGTCAAGCAGGGGCTTTTACACGGCAACCGAGGCACAGGACGCTATTGCTCACCTGAACAAAAGTCTCGAATCTTTTTACAAAAATCCGAGTTATGAAACAGCAAACCGGGCAGGCGTTGATTCTCTCATTGTCAACAATATTCGGAAGTCTCTTGATGGCGCCATTGAAGGAGTAAGCGGCGCCGGATATCAGGATCTGAAAAACACCTACGGCGCCCTGAAGACCATTGAGAAAGAAGTCAATCACCGGGCCGTTGTCGATGCGCGAAAGAACACGAAAGGGCTTCTTGATTACACCGATATCTTAACATCGGCTGATTTAATTGCCGGACTTATGACAATGAATCCGACTATGATTTTATCAGGAACGGTCGGAAGAGCTGCAAAAGAAATATACAAAAAGATAAATAATCCTAACTATATAGTTAAAGGAATGTTTGCGGATGCTGAGAAAATATTAAATAAATCAGTCGCACAACCTGAAATGAAAAGTGGACTTGGTAAATTATGGCAAGGGAAACAATACACCGGCCCGACGATCAACGGCCCCTATGCTGGTGGGATGGAAGTTGGGCCGGTCCGCAGTGGCGTCCTGCAGGGTGAGGCATACGGGCCGCAACCTGGACGCCTTGTTTATCCCAAACAATTACCCGCGGGCCAAGGTTTCGAATTAAGAGGAGCACCCACCGGGCCAGACGTGATTGACGCGCGATTTACGTCAAAATCAACTCCTATAATGGGACTGCCCGCGGGGGAAAAAGGACGGTTAGCGCTCCCCCAGGGCCAGGGTTTTGAGCTGAGAGACAATAAAAACTTTGTTTTAAACGGGCAACCATATGCTCCCGACGTCATCGATGTTCCCTTTACTTCCAGAACGACCACGATCAAGGGACTTCCGGCCGTGAAGGGCAGGTTGGCATTACCATCCGGCCAGGGGTTTGAACTGAGGGATCAGCCGGCACTTGCAAAACCAGAACCAAAAGGAACTCTGGTAAAACCGGAAGCGCCAATCGGAGATTATTTACGGCAGGTCAGGGAACGGCAGGCGCCGGCCAAAGAAGGAGCGCAGAACCTTGTCACCAGGATTCAAGAACTTGGAGGAATTCAGGCCGGGAAAGATTACAATGCCAAATTATTACGGCAGAATACCGACGCCAAGAGGGTGTTGAATAATGCAAACGGCAAGGCACCTGATGAAATAGCCAGTCAATTAATGGCCGAAGGTTGGCCGATTGAATCAGCGGATCACATGATTGAGTTGCTTAAATCAGGGAAAGGGCGTAAAATATACTCACCTGAAAAGGCAGATTCTTTATATAATCGAGACATAAGGAGCGCAGAAAATGAGTGGATCAATCAAAAACTCTCCGAAATCGAAAACCCCCAAAATGTCAGAAGCGAGATTTCAGCAAATCGAGAGCATTTTGAAAGAAGCCTTACTGAAGAGATTAGATCGCAAGGGATTATTAATCCCGCAAAAGAAGACTCTGCACTAAAAGAAATTTCAGATTTCTTCTCCGAAGTATCCGGTGAAAAACCAAGTAAATCAACAACAAAAGGCAAATTAACCGCCACCAAGGGGCAGGGCACACCTGCATCTAAAGGCATGCTTATGAAACGGAAGGAATAATAACGACAGCGGAGATAAGAAATGGAATTGAGTATCGGAGCTGGAATAGCGATAGTGGGTGTAGCGGCAGCAGTAGCGGGAACGATCATAGGAATAGCCAGGCAGGGCAATAAATGCACCATGCACGATATGGTTATTAACGATATGTCCGGCATGAAAGATTGGCTTATTCGGGTCGAAGGCAAAATTGATGAAGTTATCAAGAGGGCGGCGAAATGACCATCAAGGAACTATTAATCAAACATGAAGGATATAAGCGAAAACCATACAAATGCACTGCTGGAAAGAACACAATCGGAATCGGGTATAATTTTGACGACAATCCTCTGCCGAAACCAATTAGGGCATATCTAAAAGAGCATGGAGAATTAAACGATGATTGCATTGACGCTCTTTTTGATATTTCCATAACCACAGCAATGAGAGATTGTCATAAGTTATTCCCCGACTTTGATAAATTCACCGATAATCGACGCATGGCCCTTGTCGATTTCCTTTTTAACTTGGGGTTTAAACGTGCCTCAGGCTTCAGGCATATGATTGCTGCGGCCAATACCGGAAGATGGCAGGACGCAGCGGCGGAGATGTTAAAAAGTACATGGGCAACGCAGGTACAGAAGGATAGAGTGGATGATTTAACGGACATGATTTTGGAGGGATAACGTGAACCTATGCCAATTATATTATTGGGGACTTTATTTGACTTGGCTGCGAGAAGTCCAAAACGACATGCTGAGGTGGGCGGTTGTTTCGTGTCCGGGGCGAATGTATCCGGTCAAGATAATAACAAAGATTTAGGGGACCATGCATGGGGGATTTAAACAAAACAACTGTACGGAAAAATCGTACAGTTCAACTGAAACAAATTAACGAAAGGAGAAATTATGGATGCATTAACATTATTTCAGGTTGCAACGGCGGTTTGTGGTGGCCTCTGGACTATATCGGAGGCATTGGCGGCTATTCCCAGCATAAAGGCAAATAGCGTTTTTCAGGCAATTTCAAGGGTCTTAAAATCGTTGGCGGGAAAGTAGACCAGAGGCCGGGTAATCCCCGGCCATTACCTGAGTGGTGACACTGTCACCGTTTAACCCTAAAACTGGCAATAATCCCGTATCGGCTCCTGTATCGGCTTTACCTCTTTTGTATCGGATTTAAGCGTAATTCTCGCACAAATAACGTAAATAAATCAAGCATAATAGCACCTTAAAATGATAGTCTATTGCTTTGGGAGCAAGATGTCGAGTGTTCAAATCACTCCGCCCCGACCATTAAAATCAAGGAGTTAGCCATTTTCGTTAACTCCTTTTTCTTTTTGTGTATCGCTTAGGTGTATCGGCTTTTCTGTTTTTGGTGTAAATTTCCCCTCAATTCCGGTCATAGTTGCCCGGACAGATTCATCAATTGAATGAATATAAATTTCTGTTGTTTTTAGATTCTTGTGCCGCAATAAATTAGATACAGATTTAAGGCTAGTCTTTTCCGAGTCAATTAAATGCGAGGCCATAAAGTGACGTAGTGCGTGGAAGCCGTAATACAGAGGTGCGTCATAATATTGTCCTTTGCGCTTCCCCTTGTTATGCCTTCGGCGGCTGTATCCAATTGGCTCAATTCCGGCACGTTTGCACAAAGAAGCCATCATTTTTGGCCTGTGATAAAACCTATCGCCTTGTCCATCTTTCGCTTTCCCATTATAAAATACCCATTTTTCGCTATTTCTTTTATCATATCGCTTCTTAAGATTTTGATAAAGGTCATCATTCATCGGCAGATCGTCCGGCTCATACGCCCCGTCTTTCCGCTTCCGAGTCCAGAGAGTCACCGCACGTTTCTCAAAATTAATATCCTGCCATGTCATCCTCAGAATTTCGTCAATCCGTCCCAGCAAATGAATGCAGCACATGATGATATCCTGCTCATCACCGGGGCGGGCAACAAAGATAATTTTTAATATTTCTTCCTCTGTTGGTATATCTTTGATTTTATATGTGCCGGCCATTTTCTTCACTTTTTTGCACGGGTTTTTCATGCTCAGGGAGTAGGTATCAATTACCCATTCGAACAGGGCCGATAGGTCCTTACGGCGGGCATTATAAAGGGCATTTGTCGGTAATTCCAGAAGATAATTGCTAATGTCGGCGGGAGTGATATCTGTTATGACCTTGTTTCCTTGCGATTGGATGAATGTTTTATAAATCAGAGCCTTGTATTGATAAGTGGCTTTGGCGTGTTTTCTTTCGGAGTGGTCGAGATAGGCACTGGCCGCTTCCTTAAAGCCCATGCCGGGAAGGGTCTGTTTTGATAGGTCCTTGATTTGCTGTCGGCGCTTTGCTCTTGCGGTCTCTGCCGCGCGGCGTGACGCAAATCCCCTTCCGCCGTAATTCTTCCCCTGGTACTGGAACTGATAAATCCAATATTTGCGATCCTTGTCTTTGCGTATTCCCATAAATCACCTCTGGCTTGAAACGCAGGACGTTAATTCCAAACGGATAAAACCCACCTAACTTTCTTGCATTATCATACACAGTCCGCCGAGATATTTGCAAGAAGTTTGCAACGTCTTCAACTGTCAATAGTTTTTCGTTCATTTGGTTAGCATATTTCGGGCGGCTGGTGTAAATTATTTATTTCCCATCAACGGCGGAGCGAATGGCCTGCCAACAATCGGTTGCCAACCCCATTAATTCATCGTAATGGACTTGCAAATCTTCGGTAAGTTTTTCGTAATTTTCCGGCTTATTCCATTTCTCATACACTTCATCAATTCCCCTCATGCGCTCCCGCAGCGCGTTCCTCTCAACGCGAATGTTTATAATCTCTGTACATCGTTCTCTTAATTTCTCCTGCAGTTCCCCGTTTTCTTCTTTGAGCATGTTGATTTCATCCCATAACAGAGATGTTAGTTCATCATCACTTTTTTCTTTTAATGGCCTTTCATTGCTCATTTTCCAATCACCTCCTCGTTAATATATAATCCACGTTGATTTCAACCATGTTATCAGCCTGGTCGGTAATCTGAGCACGGAGATGTTTTATTTCCTCGCCTGCTTTGATGCAAGATGATTGCAGTCGTTCAATCTCCTTATCCTTCTCCGCCATTCTGAGGTCAATCTCGCTCGTAATCGCGTGTAATGACCATGTGTGGTCATCATCCCATAACAGAGATGTTAGTTCATCATCACTTTTTTCTTTTAATGGCCTTTCATTGCTCATTTTCCAATCACCTCCTCGCTAATATATAATCCACAATGGCATATGCCTTTTGTTTTTAGCCCTACACAAGGGCATTTATTC
>Ga0172381_10001322_pt1 | contig 29427 bp, 28 predicted proteins | sample Leawel6488metaG_FD_119754 | JGI IMG/M metagenome (GOLD analysis project Ga0172381, IMG submission 119754) | Leachate microbial communities from a municipal landfill in Southern Ontario, Canada - Leachate well 64-88 metaG | ecosystem: Engineered > Solid waste > Landfill > Unclassified | place... | reverse complement strand
TGACCATCATCGCCTGCGGCACCTCCTACCATGCCGGAATGCTGGCCAAGAACCTGTTTGCTCGTGCCGCCGGTCTGTCAGTGGATGTAGAGGTGGCATCCGAATTTTTGAATCTTCAGGTGCTGCCCAGCACGCTCCTTTTGGGAATAACTCAGTCCGGAGAGACAGCCGATACTCTAATGGCGCTGAAGAAGGCCAAGACCTGTGGCGGACGGAGCCTGGCTATAACCAATGTAGTGGGCTCAACTGTGACCGAGCTGGTGGACGGCACGGTTTACACTCGCTGCGGCCCGGAGATCGGTGTGGCTGCCACCAAGACCTTCACCGCTCAGCTCGTGGCCATCATTTTGCTGGCCATACGTCTGGGCCGTGCGCGAGACCATCTGACGCCCGATCAGGCGAGAAAGATGCTTATTGAGCTTACAAAGCTTCCCGGCCTGGTGCAGAGGGTTTTGGAGAAGAGGGACGAGATCAGAAAGATCGCCGAGATTTATGCAGGCGCAAGCTGCTACTTCTTCATCGGCAGGGACTATCTCTATCCTATCTCTCTTGAAGGCGCTTTGAAGATGAAGGAGATCGCCTATATCCCATCGGAGGGCTACGCAGGAGGCGAGCTCAAGCACGGGCCGCTGGCATTGATCACGGAAAAGACGCCCGTAGTGGCTTTAGCTACCTGCGGTAAGAAGATTCAGTCCAACATCAAAGAGGTTAGAGCACGCGGCGCAGATGTAATTGCCCTGGCCACAGAAGGAGATCCGGATATCGCCAAAGTGGCCAGCCGTGTGATTGAGTTGCCACAGACACAGCCTATCTACTCTGCAGTGCTGTGCACCGTGGCCGTGCAGCTTCTCTCCTATTATACAGCAAACAAGCTCGGCTTGCCCATTGACAAGCCTCGTAACCTTGCCAAGTGCGTGACGGTGGAGTGAGACATCTCGGCACCGGCATCACATTTTTTATTTTTCGGCAATCTGCCCGGAAATCACCCTTATTTGATATAAAGAAGACCTATGCCTGCCCAGCCTTGTTTTATATCCTCGATTATCTCTCTATGATCGAACCGATCCTTTATCTCCTTCCAGAATTCATTGACCCCGTGGGTCCCTTCTTTAGGTTGTCCAATATCGTGAAAAGCAACTATGCCTCCGCTGCGAACCAGGGGGCTGTAGAGCTCGAAATCTCTCTTGACCCCCTTGTAAGTATGATCTCCGTCTATAAAGAGCAAATCGACTTTATTGCCATCCAATAGGCTTTTCACATCCTTTAATGTCGCAGTATCGTGGGAGTCTGCTCTAAGTAAGTGGATTTTCTGTTTTTTTTGAGCAAAAGACTTGTAAAAGTTCGTCTTCCATTTCGGATAGCCTCCTAAATAATCTCTATTCATCAGGTCTATGCTGATGAATGTGGCATTATCTGTGGCAACCCTGGTGAAAAGAAAAAGCGTTCCTCCTCTGGCCGTACCTATCTCTACAATGCTTTTCGGTCTATTATTTTTTTCAAGCTCTTCCAATAGACCTAAAATTTCGCTTCTGATCTGAAAAGGTTTGATAATAGATGACCCGCATTTGAATGCGAAGTCGACAACCTCCTCTAACCCGTGATCCCCTGTAATTGACCGCATTCTTCGAGCGCAAAACGGAAAATACATTAGTTGAAAGGCATTTAAAGTGGCGACCGTGAGCAAGGACGTTATGCCTTCTTCTCTGGTGACCCTAAGCGCTTTATTGCTGTAGCTAATTAATAATTCTCGCATAACCAGCCTCAAATCGAGTCGTATTCAAGATTACCATCACCATAGGTTTTATAGCCTTAACTCTTATCAATAAGCATACATCGGAGAATTGTTAATGCATATAAAAGATATCTCTTCTCCAAGGCGAGATAAATGCGCAGTAGTGGATGATACATGAAAATTCTAATACTTTCACCTCATACCGACGACGCCGAGCTGGGCTGCGGTGGATCCATTGCCAAGATGATCGAGGAGGGGCATGAACTACTATGGGTCGTTTTCTCCATAGCCGAGGACTCTCTGCCACATGGCCTGCCCAAAGATACCCTTAAAAAGGAATTTCTTCAAGTGGCAAATCATCTTGGACTGAAAGAGAGAAGCTACATGATTTGCGACTTCCGGGTGAGACATATGGACGAAAAGAGACAGGAGATTCTTGAAGACCTCGTGAAGATCCGACAGAGCTTTCAGCCAGATATTGTAATGATGCCATCACTAAACGACTATCATCAGGATCATCAAGTCATATCCAACGAGACTATCAGGGCATTCAAGATGCACTCAAGCATAATAGGTTACGAACTGCCCTGGAACCAATTAGCATTCAACACGAACCTGTTTATCCGTTTACAAAAGTCTCATATTGATATGAAGCTTGACCTTTTGAGCCACTACAAGTCCCAGTTGCAGCTGGGACGCAGCTACTTCTCCTCTGAGTATGTCTATGGTTTGGCCAAAGTCCGCGGTACGCAATGCAACTCCAGTTACGCAGAGGCTTTCGAGGTGGTACGTTGGAGAATTTAACTGTGCTAGTAACCGGTTGCGGAGCTCCTGGCATAAAAGGGACACTATACTCTTTGGAGAAGAATTTCGATGGAAAGAAGATAAGGACCGTGGGTACGGACATCAGGGAAGATGCAGTTGGATGTTATCTGTGCAACCGATTCTATAAGATCTCTAAGCCCACAAGCGAGAATTATCTATCGCAGCTTCTCAATATCTGCAAGAAGGAGCAAGTGAACGTACTGCTTCCCCAGAACACGGCCGAGCTCTCTATTCTGGCTGAGCATAAGAATGAATTCGAGATCTCTGGCACAGTTATCGCGGTATCGGATAAAAACGCGATTGATATGGCCAACGACAAAAACAGCCTATTGAGTGTAGCACAGGAGATTGGAGTTCCTGTTCCGAGGTTCTATCTCGCCCACAACAAGGATGAACTTCTCGATTATGCGCAGCAGCTCGGCTGGCCGCAAATGCGTGTGGTTGTCAAACCACCAGTATCAAACGGCATGCGCGGCTTGAGGATTATAGACGAATCCACTGACCGAAAGAAGATGTTCTATCAAGAGAAGCCTTCGAGTGTATACATGAAGATGAAAGACCTCCTGGAAATTCTGGGAGAAAGATTTCCTGCTCTGCAAGTAACAGAGTATCTGCCTGGAGATGAGTACACTGTGGATGTACTAAGCGCGGGAAAGCTCACAATCGTTCCCAGATCGCGCGATAGAATCGTGTCGGGCATTACTTTTGACGGTACTGTAAAATATAACCGGGATATCATTGATTTTTCCGAAAAGCTGAGCAAGAAGATCGGTCTGAAATACGCATTTGGATTCCAGTTCAAGCTCGATGACCGAGGAAGGCCCCGTCTCCTGGAGTCTAATCCTCGCATTCAGGGGACTATGGTTCTGGCCACTTTTGCCGGAGCCAATGTAATTTACGGTGCAGTCAAGCACGCCCTGAGGGAGGACGTTCCCGAGTTCGAAATAAGTTGGGGAACAAGGATACTCAGGTATTGGGGTGGATTGGGTATAAAGGACCAGGTACTTGGAGCTCTATGAAGTTCTGGAAAGAGCACAAAGATCTTCTTCATACCGGCGAGTGGCATGTTCACACCAGCTACACAGACGGCAGCGGCAGCGTCCTGGAGTATTGTCGCAGAGCAGAAGCACTGGCAATACCGCTAATTGCTTTTACGGAGCATGTTCGAAGGGAATTAACATATGATTTCAACCGCTTTATAAGTGACATCGAAGATGCCCGCGAGGACTTTGATCTGACAATTCTATCCGGTTGCGAGGCCAAGGTGCTTCCGGGTGGTGATCTGGATGTGGAAAGTGAGATCTTAAGGCAAGTCGATTATCCCATTTTCGCCTTTCACTCTTTTCCCCGCGATCAAAATCTCTTCTTGCAGAGCTTGCAGAGAGTGCTTAGGAATAAGTACATCAACGCCTGGGCCCATCCAGGTCACTTTCTGGCCAAGAATCACATAAATCTACCAGAAGCTGATCTGGTAGAGGTTCTGAGAATCATGAGAGCGCAAGATGTACTTCTGGAGGTCAACTCTAAATATATGCTCCCGCCCAAAAGGTGGATCGAACTGGCTGCAGAGCATGGCGTCAACACGGTTAAAGGATCGGACATACATTCTATCGGGGAACTCGAATCTCACGTTTCCAGTCGGTCGTAGACCTCTTTAATGATGCGATCGTTTGATTCCCAGTACCTTAAGTCATGCTCTGTCAGCTTCTCCGGCTCCTTATCCATATACTGCCGAATGGCTTGCTCCATTTCACCCGCTTCGACTAATACAAGGTTCTTCCTCTTTTCCTCTATTGTGATGCCGGAAGCTATCACTCTCTTTCCCAGGCTCAGATATTCATTGAGCTTCCAGATACTCTTCTCCGTGGCGTAATGCGTTATTTCCGTCTCATCCGGGATGATTAGGCAGATCTTAGCCTTGCTCACCAGGCAAGCCACCCGTTCTTGAGATTGCCAGCCAAAGAACTTCACATTATCCGGCTTCCTATGCAGGTAGTAGCGCGAAAAAGGCCCATCTCCTACTATCCAGAATTTTTCTTCAGGCATCTTTCGGGCCAGATTCAGTAGATTTCTTATTCCTTCTTGTCTGCTGATTCTTCCCACAAAAATTATGGCCCCTTCATTTTTATCCTGCACGACAGAGCTATCAGCACATTGGATGAGGCTTCTTGAAGGATAGTTTGGAATGATGAATAGAGGTTTGCCCGAGGCTCCCGGATAGGATGAAACCTTTTGTCCCAGGGGCATATTGGGGGTGGTAAGAATATCGGCTCCTCTTGCCAGCTCATTCTCAAAACGCTCGCATATATTCCTGGCTAGAGGACCGAAGTTAATACCGGTCTCAATTCCCCAGGGTGATCTGTAATCATATATCAGATTCGAGAAAGAATTGCCTTTGAGCTTAGGCAGGCCGTGATAAATTATGTCAGGTACGTTGAATATGTGGATAACATCTGCTCCTTCTTTTTCCACAACATGTCTGATTTTTAGGGATATTTTTATCCAGTTTCGTGTTCCGAAGACCGGAACAACAACATCATGGCCCAGGCTCTTCAGTGTCATACCAAAAAGTTTTAGGCGAGTGGTCTTTTCTGGCTGGTTGGCTAATAGTAGAACTCTCATGGTGTCCATTTATTCTTTGATATCTGAAACTTCAGTTCAAATGGATCGAAAAGAAGATCCGCTTTATCTGGCTCAATGTAGCGCAGCCCTTTTTTTTGCACATCTGGCTCGCGCAGCAGTGGATCGTAAACGTAAGCGTCAAGTCCCTTTTCGATAAGGAGCCTCGCCAGGGCCAGGTTGCGGCTATGATAGAACTCTTTTACACCAGCCCGGAAAGTTATGCCCTTGATGCAGATCTTAATGCTAAAAAGCGGCTTGTTGATTTTCATGCACTCCAGCAATATTCTTTCCGCCCAGTAGCGGATCATCTCGTCGTTGACCTCTCGCGAGACGCAGAGCAAGCGGCAATTGGAAAAGTGCTCTCTCTTTTCCATCTCTTTGATGAGAAACCAGGGGTATACAGGAATGCAGTGGCCGCCTACGCCGGTGGAGGGCAGATGAATGTGGCAAAACTGGTGGTTGGCCTTCTCTCTTGCCTCGAAAAAGTCTATTCCTAAATCCTCGCAAATCTTGAAGAGTTCATTGGCTAAAGCAATATTTACATCGCGATAGCAGCCCTCCATGACCTTGATCATCTCTGCCACTTTGGCCGAGGAGACCAGATGAAGGTTGCAGATGAATTTTTTATATACCTGATAGGCTAATATCCCGCTCTCTTCGTCCCTGCCCCCTATCACTTTGGGGAATTCTCTAAGCCGGGAGAGGCTATAGCCAGTCATTATTCTCTCCGGAGAATAGGCCAGGAAAAAGTCGCTCTGCAAAAGGCCGCTTGACTCGCATAGCAGTTTTTGAACCAGGCCATCTGTAGTTCCAGGCGGAAAAGTCGTCTCTAGAACGACCAGATCTCCCTTCTTCAGGATCTTGCCCAGAGAATGGAGTGCTTTCTGCATAATTGAGAAGTCGGGATTATTGCCGCTGTCCACAAAGACGGGCACAATCAATATGAAGGTTTGGCAGCTTCTCGCGTCATCGAATCGCGACGTAGCCACGAGCCTTTTTCCGCCGTGCTGTTTTATTAGCTCTTCTAAGCCAGTTTCCTCTGGTATGGGATTTTCCCCTCGGTTAATCTGCCGGCAGCGCTCAACATTAATATCCACGCCCATGACCATAATGCCGCTGTCCGCTACAATCGCTGCTAAAGGCAGCCCGGCATTGCCAAGGCCAATAACTGCGATCTTTGCACATTCTTCAGACATAGATCTCCACACTCTTTCCACAATTCGGGCATTTGTAAACCGACGTTGTGACATCCCTCTTTAGCCTATGGCCGCAATAGCAGACATAACCCTTCTGATGGGCAGGATTGCCAAGCACCAGACCAAATGGCGGCACGTCCTTCGCCACTACGCTTCCCGCGCCAATCATGGCATACTCGCCTACGGTTATTCCGCAGACTAATGTGGCATTGGCCCCGATGCTCGCGCCCCGGCAGATGCGCGTGGCAGAAACGTGGCTTTCATCCCAGATAAATGCACGCGGATACAGATCGTTGGTGAAGGTGGCAGAAGGGCCTACGAAGACATCGTCCTCGATGACCACGCCCCTATAAATGGAGACGAAGTTCTGAATCTTCACATTGCTGCCGATCTCAGCATCAATGTCGATGTAAACGCTCTTTCCTATATTGCAGTTCTTGCCGATTTTCGAGCCATGGCGCACATGAGCAAAGTGCCAGATCTTTGTGCCCTCACCAATCGCCAGGCTTTCGACTATGGCCGTGGGATGGACATAGTAGCTATTGCTTTCCCCCTGTAATTCGGTCATTCTTCCGTCCTAAGGCTTCTTGATCTGCAATCCCTGCTTGATGATCTCGCATATTTGCAGGTTCTTCAGCCCCTCTTCTGGCGTGACTGGGAAGCTCTTCTCGTTCTTGACGCAGTCCAAAAATGTCTTCAGCTCTACCTTTAGGGGCTCGACCTTGTTTACGAGGACCTTTTCTATGATATTCTCCTGCATATACCGCTCATTTTCCATGCCGTACTTGCCGGGCTTTCGGTAGATGTAAACCTCTTGGGTCATGAAGTCGCCCTCCGCCGTAAAGTCCTCAGACTCGACATAAAATGTGCGAAATTTCTTGGAGGATAGGCGGCTTGCTGAGATAGAGACCACACAGCCCGGAAAGACAGCGAGTGCCTCGCAGACGTTTGCGCTCCCGGCACTGAAGATCTTGTAGTCGCATTCGCCCTTGAAAAGCACATTGAAGGCTATGTCGATGTCGTGGATCATGAGGTCCTCTACCACGGAAGCATCGGTGATGCGGCTTGAGGTGGGATTATGTCTCTTGATGGATACATAATCGGGCCGCGAAGCGATCTTTGTCATCTCCGCCACGATGGGGTTGAACCTCTCTATGTGGCCCACACCCACGACCAGATCTTTGCCCTCGATGAGTTTTAAGAGCTGCACACCTTCCGCAGCCTTCAAGGTGATGGGCTTTTCAATCAGGCAGTTTATGCCGGTATCGATTACTTTTTTGGCCGTCTCGAAGTGGTACCTGGTCGGCACACAGATGCTGACTGCATCCACCTGGCCCAGCAACTCCTGCAAAGATTTGCATATTGTAGCGAACTCCCGAGAACGCTCTGCGTTTTCAGAGACCGGATCATAGACATAAACGGTGTCCACTCCTTTCATTTCCGAGTAGACCCGCACATGATTTCTGCCCATGGCCCCGACGCCGATTACTCCAACGTCCATGCTCAGGCCTCGAAGGAATTTATGGTCTCGCAGATGTACGCTAAGTCCTCCTCGGTGAGTGAGGGATGCACAGGCAGGCTCAACACCTTGCGGGAGACGTCTTCGGACACGGGGCAGTACTCATTGGTATAGCCCAACTCCCGGTAGAGGGGCTGCTCGTAAACCGCCTTAGGGTAGTGAACGGCGCAGCCGATTCCCTTAGCCTGAAGGTACTCCATCAGCTTCTCTCGGGAAGAGGCAAAGCTATCTTCCACCCGCAACACATACTGATGATAAACATGCCTGACATTATTCGATTGATAAGGTGTGCTGATGCCTTTGATCTTGATGTTTTCATTTAAAAACTTGGCATTGCGAATCCTCTTGGCCGTGAACTCCTCCAATCGCCTTAGCTGCACCAGGCCGAGAGCTCCTTGCAGATTCATCATCCTGTAGTTGTAGCCCAATGTGGCGTGATTGTACTTGCCTGTGTCCCCGTGGCTTCTTAGCAATCGCAAACGTGCGGCCAGAGCATCATCGTTGGTGGTGACCATGCCTCCTTCGCCCGTGGTCATGTTCTTGGTGGGGTAGAAGGAGAAGCAGCCAGTGCTAAATGAGCCCACCTTCTTGCCCTGGTATTCGGCTCCATGGGCTTGAGCGCAGTCTTCTACCAGAGCAATTGACCTGTCCTGGCAGATCTCCGACACCGCAGAGAGATCGAAGGGCTGGCCGTAGAGGTGAACGCCGATCACGGCCCTGGTGCGGGGGGTTATTTTCTTTTGCAGATCATCGGGATCGATATTGAATGTCCTCGGGTCCACATCTGCGAATACGGGGCGTAGACCCTGATAGAGGGCGCAGTTTGCGGTAGCAATAAAGGTGAAGGCGGGCGTTATGACTTCGCCTCCAGGCTTTAGCCCCAGGGCCTTGACGGCCAGATCCAGGGCGACGGTGCCATTGTTTACTGCTACTGAGTTTTTCACGCACAGATAGCTGGAGAATTCATCTTCAAACCGCTTGACGCTCTCGCCCTGAGCGAGCATGCCGCTTCTCAGGACATCTCCTACAGCTTTAATCTCTTCGTCGCCTATGATGGGCTTGGCTATGGGAATGAAATCTCTCATCAAGTCCTCCTCGAAGCTGTGATTCTCATCATTTTCATTCTATGATCATCCTTTGCCTTGAAACGGTTTGTTATATTCTCAGCCCTCTCTTTTAGAAAAGACCAGGCCCTTGTGGATAGCAGCCGGCAGTCCCCGGAATTCCGATTGGATGACCGTGCCTGGGTAGATAGATGTATTGATTCCGGTCATTACATCATTGCCCATGATCACGCCCAGTTTGCGCCTGCCGCTATCCACCCTCTCCCCTTTGATGTACGATTTTATGTGGCTCTTGTCATGGCGTAAATTGGAGCATACGGTTCCTGCCCCGAAGTTGCACCTCTCTCCGATAATGCTGTCTCCCACGTAGGAGAGGTGGCCGATCTTGCTGCCGCTCATGATGGCGCTGTTTTTGACCTCGACTGCGTTTCCTATCCGGACGTTGTCGCCCAGGCAGGTCGTGGGCCGGATGTAGCAGTTGGGTCCGATGTCGCAGTCATCTCCTATTATTACCGGGCCCACGATGTAGGCTCCGGAACGAACGATTGTTCTTCGGCCGATGGATACATTGCCGGACAAAGTCGCGCCGTGTTCGATCTCGCCGGAGATGCAAGGCTTGATATCCGGAAGCATGACTTCGTTGGCGGCCAGAATATCCCAGGGCCTGCCGATCTCCAGCCAGCTCTTGAGAGTGACGATTCTGATTTTCTCCTGGGGAGCGAGCCGGTTCAGGCCGTCTGTCAGCTCGTACTCGCCCCGTTCTGATAGCGGCGCAGATCGCATCGCTTCGAAGATGCTTCTCTCTAAAAGGTAGATGCCGGCATTGGCCAGGTTGGTGGGCGGGTTGGCACTCTTCTCAACTACTGATTTGAATATGTCTCCTTCCACCATAAAGACGCCGTACCTCCTGGGGTCATCGACCTTTATGGCCGAGACGGCAACGCCGCCACGGGCCATCTCTCGCAGGGACGCCTCATCTGGCAGCACATCTCCGTTTAAAACAAGGAAGCGATCCTCTGCCTGGCTCTCGGCAGCCATCAGGGCGTGGCCGGTGCCCAGCTGCTTGGCCTGCTCGGCGTAGTCTATCTTCACGCCTAGAAGGCTGCCGTCACCAAAGTATGAGCGCACGCTTTCGGCCCCGTATCCTACTACCAGCACGAAACGATCCACGCCTGCGCTGTGAGCCCGCAGGATGATATGCTCCAGCAGAGGCTTGCCAGCTACGGGCAGCATCACCTTTGGCATCTTCGCTGTCAAGGGACGCATGCGGCTTCCCTCGCCCGCTGCTAGAACTATGGCTTGCATTGTGACTCCCTTGGGCGGAGGGAGATAAAGGCATAAAAATGCTTTGTAAAGAAAGCGAAAATGCTTTGTAAAGAAAGCGAAAATGCTTTAGAGTTGTACATAACAGGTACGCGCATGTTGGATGAGTTCATCCGTTATTTCGCCCTGCAGCGCGATCAAGCTCCTTTGGCCTCTCTCTTGATTTATCTGAAGCGAAAAGGCGGGTACGTACAGCTCAATCAGATCTGGCGGGAGAATGGACCTACTGGTGGCGGACCATTCTGGAACCAGACCACTCTCATGAACAAGCTGGACAAGCTGGAGCGCCTGGGGATCGTCTCCATGGAGCGCCGAATTCTGCCCTCGCCTCGCGATGAAGCCAAAAAGAAGACCAACACCTTCTACCGGATAAATCCCGAAACGCCTCTCTATCCTTACATCTTCGGCATGCTTAAGATCTACCGGGAGGAGCCGGACAAATATTCCTCTGAGCTGGTAGAAAAGCCCCTTGATCATCTGAGCGATCTGGCAGGCCGGTGTGCGTCCAGCGACCCGCTGGTGGGCCGGGAGCTGGATGTGGCCATGGAGCTGATCGGCGAGGTCTTCTCCGTGGGAGAGAGCGAGGTGAAAAGGATGATCAAGGAGAGGATGGCCAGAAGGGGGATGATCAGGGAATTTCGTAAGGAGTTGCCGGAAAATGCCCAAGATGATACGGAGAGGGAGGCAACGAGTTCTGCCGGAATATCCCAGAAAATGCCAAGAAAAAGAAAACAGACCAAATCTCGACCTGTGAAAGAAGTGGCAGAGTAGTTTGCGAGGTCTATTCGCATGGATGAAGAAACAGGGTTTTGTAACATTTGCAACAAGACCGCTCCTAAACCCAGCCGTCCGAAGTGGCGGTAAGTGTCCACAACCACGTCCGCGTATCTTATCCCCGTCTCGCCCGCCGGACCCATGCGAATGATGGACCTGCTGCCTACGCCGCTCTCGCGATCTGCGGGCAGAAGTCCACGCAGTCTCCTCAGTGAATGCATTTGATGGGCTTTTTCTCCTTGCCCATGGTTACTGCGCCAACCAAACAGGCTCGGCAGACCACCACGCGAAAATCGCCCTCGATTTCGCCCAGTGTCTGTACCATATTAGAAAAAGAATAAAAGAAAAATAGCGAAGCAGTTACTCTGCTTTCATGAACCTGTTCTCCAGCATCTTCATGACATAGGGGAGCGTGGTGTATTCCATGTCCTCCATGGGCAGCCTATGCGGCTCGAAGGGTCCGTGCGCTCTCATGTAATCCGTGATCTCCAGGCACCTCTTGCGGGTCAAGTCGAAGGCCACGTCTTTGAAGAGATCTACGGGACCGACGAAGTTGCCGAAAGCCATCTGGAAGCCGGCAGCTATGACGCGGGGCGGGCCGTCAAACCTTGTGGGATGAGCCGTCTCAAAGGAGCAGGGCATGAGGGGTCCGTTATGGCTACCGCGCATCCAGCCGCTGACCAGGTGGCCAAGCGCGAAGGGCTCCAGCACCTCGCCCAGAGCGGGCAGGCCAGACTGGCAGCGCACCAGGGCCACAGGATCGTCCTTGCCCACATAGGTTCCTGCCGTCTGGAAGAGCTTCTCAGTGCTCACCGCTGCCACAGGCTCCTGCTCGGAGATTTTGCTGTTCGGCTTGCAAAAGACTCTCTTGATCACATAGCGGCTCTTGGCACCGATCAAAGCCAGCAGGTCGTACATCTCGCCTGGGCAGTCCATAAAGACCTTCTTGTGTTCCTGAATATCCCAGACCTCGAAGGTGAAGCCATGATGGCAGGCCGGATCTATCACCAGACCAGCGGTGTTGAATGGATCGGCAAACATCTTGAAGATGGGCAGATTGAAGGCCCCTGGTTCGGTCTTGTCCATCATGAAGGCGACCACCGGTTCGCTGGTGCGCTCATTGATCTCCATCTCTGCCACGCCTGGGCCCATGCCGCGAATGTTGCCGGAAAAGGCGTCCGCCAAAAGGTCCTGTCCGGCACCGTAGAGCTTGAGCTTCTTGGCAACCTCGGTGGCATCCTCGAAGGTCTCCCAGGCCAGGGCATGCACCTCGCCGTTGTCGCAGCCTTTCTGGTGGCTCATGAGAAGCTCCAGGTCGTCGCCGCAGGCCATCACCTTAAAGTCTATCAATGCGCCGGACTTCTTGGCCTCTGCAAGCTTCGACTCCGCAGTCTCGATCAATGCTGGATGGACCGAGGAGTGGCCGGGATAGCCGCCCACGTCGGCCTTAATTAAGCTGATAGTGATCTTGGTCATCTCAAATTCCATCTTGTTTTATTTCAATTTGTCTTTCGGTATTTACCTGGGTCTAAGTTCTATATTATCGTTTTCGCGTGGACGCCAATCCCCTGTGGAAGTTCTTATATCTGCATGAGAAAAGCAATATTCGATGGGAGAGAAAGCAACTCCTGGAGTGGTATCATGGAACTTATCGCAAAATATCATGTAGAAACCGACCTTCCTATCCAGAAAGCGGCGGAGGCTATAGCTGCTGAGCAGTCCACCGGCACCTGGACAGCGGTGCGGGGCCAGGACAATCCCCTCGCGGCGAGGGTGATTCTGGCAGAGGGAAATGATGTCGAGATCGGATTTCCTGAGGAGCTTTTTGAGCCGGGAAACATCCCTCAGTACCTCTCTGTGGTAGCGGGAAACCTTTTCGGCCTGGGCGCTTTGGAAAAGGTGCGCCTGCAGGATGTCATCTTCCCGGAGAGTCTGCTCTCGGCGCACAAGGGTCCAAGCTTTGGCATTGAAGATGCGCGAAAAATATTGGGAGTTTATGGCCGTCCATTGGTTGGCACCATCGTCAAGCCCAAGGTGGGCTTGGACCCAGCCGGCACAGCAGCGGTGGCCGCAGCCGCCGTTCGCGGCGGACTGGATCTGGTCAAAGACGACGAGACCCTGACCGATCAGAGCTTCTGCCCGCTCATCCCCCGTCTGGAGGCTGTCATGGGTGCCTTGGACAGAGTAGAGACGCAGACGGGCAAGAAGGCCTTCTATGCGGTAAACGTCACCGCCGGTGCCGATAAGATCATGGAGCGGGCCGAAGCCGCGGTCGATCATGGCGCCAACATGGTCATGATCGATGTTCTGACGGCCGGCTTCTCCGCGTTGGAGGATCTTTCCCGGCATCTAAATGTGCCCATACATGTACACAGAACCATGCATGGAGCCTTCACCAGAGACAAAGGGCACGGTATTGCCATGCTGGTCATTTCCAAGCTGGTGCGCATGACGGGTGGCACGAACTTGCATACAGGAAGCTACATGGGCAAGATGGCGCGCGAAACCCTGGAAAACGACCTCTCCCGTGATGCTCTGCGAGGGGATTGGCACGGCTACAAGAGAGTCTTCCCGGTGGCCTCGGGTGGGGTCTATCCGGCCAAGGTTCATGGAAATTTGGACGGCTACGGCATTGATTGCATCATCCAGGCAGGCGGAGGAGTGCACGGCCATCCCGACGGAACCACTGCTGGGGCAATGGCTATGGTGCAGGCGACGGATGCCTGGCTAAAGCAAATTCCCCTCAAAGAATACGCAAAAGACCACAAAGAGCTGGAAACAGCCTTGAAATTTTGGGGACCGTAAGTGGAAAGAACATACTTAGCCCTCTCCTCAAATCAAAACCGAAGAGTTTATATTGGTAGATGAGGATGGATCAGAACGTTTATCACGAGCCAAAAGTGATGTAGCGCTGTTTGAAAAACGGAAGAGGTGTAGTGAGGGAAGAAGTAGAGGGATCAGATGGCTAGAGACGATATCTTATCGAAAATTAAATCGGCAGAGGCTGAAGCCAAGGCAGTAGTCCAGCGTGCCTTGGATGAGAAGGAAAAAAAGATAGCCGCTGCCACTACTGAAGCTGCAAACCTCGTCAAATCCGCCGAGACTGATGCACAGGATTACTTTGAAAAGAGCGTTGCCAAAGCTGATAGCGATGTGAAAGCCAAGAAGGCATCGATCGTTAGCAGCGGTGAGAAGAACGTAAGCTCAATGGGCGGCAGCGCCGGCGCAAAGCTGGACAAAGCAGTTGAATATTTGATAAAGGAGTTCATGGGGTCGTTACATGCTTAGGCCCGTAAAGATGAGTCGTGTAGTCGTCGCCGGGTCAAAGAACGTAATATCTCCAGTTGTAGAAAAGCTGCATGAGTTGTGCTTGCTCCATATTGTTAACTATAATGGCAGCCAACCACAGTTTGAGATGGGCAAGCCCATCGGCAAAGCCAAAGAATACTCCGAGGATCTCATTAAGCTCAGATCTGTCACCAGGTACCTTGAGTTAAATAAGAAGTTTCCTGATAAGGCATATCCTGAGAGCCAGGTTCTATCGGAGATGGATAATCTTCTCAATAACGTCGGTGCAGATGTTACTGCTACATACGAGCGCATCGTTGCCATCGACGCAGAAGTAAAGTCCAAACAGGATCAGATAAGAGCTCTGACTCCTTTGGCTGTTTTGCCGCTGCCTTTGGAATCTTACTATGGTTATGATTCTCTGGCGACCTTCGTCGGCACAGCAGCATCACCAGTTGATGCCGATGTAGCGAGGGTTTCTCCGGTAAATGAGATATATTCCGGAAGCGCCAAGAATGCAACTTTTGTAGCGGTATTTGTACCTGCAGATAAGGCCGGTGAAGTATCTTCAGTCCTTTCAGAGCATGGGTTTTCTGAGATGTCCGTACCCAGGCTGGAAGGCAATGTAGATTCGGCGATTGCTACTCTTGAAGGCAGCATCAAATCTTTGGAAGGCGAGAAAGTGCCACTCCAAAAGAAGCTTGTCGACATGAAGAAGCAGTATGAAGATCTTATGCTGGCAACGGACGAGTATCTGTCCATGCAGACTCATAAGACTGAGGCACCTCTCAGGTTTGCTGAGACGGCCAACGCCTTCGTCATCGATGGGTATGTTCCGGCGGATCAGTTCGGCAGGCTCAAGAGCGAGCTGGAGAGCGCAGCCGGCGGCAAGCTTGAAGTTTCGTTGATTGCAGATAATGAGGCAGACGAACTTGCAGAGAAGGGCGAAGACATACCGACCCAGATGGATAATCCCAGCCTGGTCAAGCCTTACGAACTGGTAACAAGGATGTTCGCCATTCCCGAGTATAAGGAGTTCGATCCGTCATTGCTGATATTCGTATTCTTCCCAATCATGTTCGGCATGATTCTGGGGGACATCGGCTATGGCGTCATGGCGTTTCTGACCATGGTGCTTCTGAAGAAGAAGTTCAAAACTCCAGGCTGGCAGCAGTTGATCAACGTTGTTCTGATCTCCAGCGTGTGGGCCGTCATATTCGGCATATTCTTCGGCGAGATCTTTGGTCCGCTCGGTTTGTGGAGCAAGGTCATGGGACATTTGCCTGAACACGAGATCGAGGCTGTAAAAGCGGCAGGTCTCTATTTCGGCGAAGGTGTTTTCGGCTCGCTGGGAAGGATCGGATTTTGGCCGGGAATTGATATTTTCCCGCTGGATCGGCTGGCAAGTAATGCTGTTTTGTTGTTGATCGGTACTAGCGTCATCATAGGCATTATTCACTGTAGCGTTGGTTCAATCTTGGGAATCAAGACGGAGCTGGCCTACGGCGAGAAGAAGCATGCCTATTTCGAGAAACTTCCTGTGTTGCTCATTCAGGTATTCTTTGGGTTGCTTGTGCTTGGGCTCGTCATAGGTCAGATGATGCTGGTAATTGCAAGTGCTATCGTAATTGTAGTCGCCATGGTGATGCTGGTAATGGGACCGGAAGGGCCCATGGGTCTTGCTCACATGCCATTCTATGTGAGCAACCTGATATCCTATCTTAGGTTATTGGCCATCGGCTTGGCTTCAGTAGGCTTGGCATTCGCTGCCAATCAGTTGGCCTTCTATGTAGTCATGCCCATGCTGAGCGGTGGAGCGACGAATAGCGCTGAGTTCACGATACCTGCGATCATCGCGGGTCTTGTGGTATTATTCGCAGTTCACTTCATCAACTTCCTGCTGGGAATTCTCTCTCCCTTCATGCATCCTCTCAGGTTGCATTATGTGGAGATGTTCACGAAGTTCTACAGCAATCACGGCGGTGGAGTGGAGTACAGTCCCTTCGGACATGTCCGGAGGTTCCTGAAAGCATGAATTCGATAGAACGAATTGAAAGATCGAATGCAAATCGTAATATTCATATAAAGGAGGATTGAGGAAAATGGCAGTTGTAGCAGATGCAGGAACGTTGTATGGATTGTTGGCTGTCGGCGCAGGCTTGGCTACTGGATTAGCAGGCATTGGTGCTGGTATGGGTGAGCAGGGTATCGGCGCAGCAGTAGTTGGCGTCGTTGCAGAGGAGCCCGGATTTCTGGGCAAGGGTCTTTTCCTTATGCTTCTGCCCGAGACACTGATCATCTTCGGTCTCGCAGTATCGCTGATTCTGATGTTCGCCTGGACACCCTTCTCTGGCATCGTGACGACACCCTAAGCAAGCCAATTACAAGGAGTGTAAGAGGCAATGGCACTAGATGCAGTGGTTGAGTCAGTCCTGGCAACAAGCAAGGAAAAGGTCGCTCAGATAACCAGTGAAGCCGACCAAGAGGTTGCAAGGCTACTCAATGAAGCTAGGGAACGTGCCGCCGAGATAAAGTCCAGAAAGGAAGCGGAGGTTGGACACACGGTTGAGGCTATAGAGCGCAGGGAGATCTCCAGCGCCAATCTCGAGGTCAAGAGAGCGGAGCTGAATGTTCACAAGGATCTCCTTGAGCAGGCTAGGGCGAAGCTGCTTGAGAAGCTGCAGAATCTTCCCAAGAAGGATAACGAAGCCATGCTCAAAAAGCTGCTCGAGCCTCACAATCTCAAGGAAATGAAGGTCTTCTCCAACAAGAGAGATGAGGCCTTCATCTCCTCTCTCGCCTCAAATTACGGCGGGAACCTGGACATCATAGGCGGCGCTGTGGTTGAGAGCAGTGATGGAGCTCTGCGTTACGATTTAACCTACGAAACTCTTGCGCGTGAGGTCTTTAATAACCGCATGAAAGAGGTTTCCAGGATCTTATTCGGGTGAGGACGATGCCTGTACTACGTTTGCCGAAGTTCGGTTCACCGGTGAAGTACGCTTACATCACGGGCAGAGTCCGGGCATTGAAGACGAAGCTCGTCCCGGCAGAGATGTATGCCAGGATGATGAACATGGATATGTCTGAGATCGCCCGCTACCTGGAAGAGACTCAGTATAAGGATGAGATCGACGCGCTATCCAAGGACTACTCCGGTGTGGAGCTCATTGAGCACGCCACTTTTGCCAATATGGCAAAGACCTTCAGGAAGCTCGAGGAGGTCTCAATAGACGAGCCTTCATTCCTGATTCTGGAGTACCTGCGGCGCTGGGATGTATGGAACATCAAGACCCTCCTGCGTGGTAAGTTCTACGGGGCCACCGACACCGAGATAGTGAAGCATCTCGTGCCCGCCGGTGAGTTATCATCAGAGCGCCTCAATGAGCTGGCCAAAAAGGACTCCATAACCGACATCATATCGGCCTTTGATGGGACCGACTATTCCAGCGCACTGGCACAATACGACGGCAAGAATTTGGCATCGTTGGAGAACGCCCTAGACAAGCTCTATTACTTCAGAATGGAGCGGGCTGTGGGCGGCACTCTATCTGTGGGCGGAGGCCTGCTGCTCAAGTATGTCCGAAGAGAGGTCGATATAAGAAATTTGATCACCCTCTTTAGGATGAACAAGGCAGGTATCGATGCAGCCGTGATACAAGAGAACCTCATCCCTGGGGGGAAATTGCACGATGAGCTGAGCCGCATGGCCGGTCAGCCTTTCGGCGAGTTCCTGCGCGCGCTTGAAGGATATCCCTTCTGGTCCTCCATCTCTGACATCGCATCTGTAGATCTGGATGCAGTTAGCAGAATCGAGGCCAGGTTAAGGGCGTATCTCATCCGGTATGCGTGGGCTCTTTCAAACTATCATCCGTTATCTATCTTGCCGGTGCTCGGCTATATGGTGAGCAAAGAGACCGAAGTTTCCAACATCAGGAAGATTGTGAGAGGAAAAGAAGCCGGACTTCCTGCCGAACTCGTTGAGGAGCAAGTGGTGGTGGCCTAAAATGGAGATTGCCTTTGTAGGAGGGAGCGAGAGCGTCCTCGGGTTCAATCTGGCAGGTGTAAAGAAATCTTATGCGGCCAACACCGAAGAGGAGATGGTCTCAAAGATTGGTGAGGTCATGGCTGATTCCAGTGTGGGAATTTTGGTGTTGAAGCAATCGGATTATAACAAGCTGCCCAAGAGACTCCAAGAGCAGCTCTCCGATTCTATCAAACCTACCATGATTGCCATCGGAACCGAGCAGAGCACAGAGATGAGAGAGAAGATTAAAAGGGCAATAGGTGTTGATTTATGGAAGTAGGGAAAATATCGCGAGTCGCCGGACCACTAGTTCAGGCTACGGGCCTGAAGGCTTCCATGTACGACCTAGTCTTGGTCGGCGAGGAAGGCCTGATGAGTGAAGTCATCGGCATTTCCGGCAATAAACATATCATTCAGGTGTACGAGGATACGGGCGGCGTGCGGCCCGGCGAGCCCGTCAAGGAGACAGGAGCTCCGCTCGTAGCACAACTGGGTCCCGGCATTCTGACCCAAATTTACGACGGTATCCAAAGGCCACTACCCATGCTTGCGGCTGCCTCTGGAGACTTCATCAGCAGAGGTCTGTTCGTAGATGGCATCGACCACAAGAAGAAGTGGGAGTTCAAGCCTGTTGTAAAGAAGGGCGATGCAGTCAAGCCCGGTCAGTCCATCGGCGAGGTTCAGGAGCAACTGCTTATCAAGCATAAGATCATGGTTCCCCCCAACCTTAAGGGCGGCGTCATCAAGGAGATTTACTCTGGAAATTTCAACGTCGACGAGACCATAGCTGTCTTAGATGACGGAACCAAGCTCACCATGATGCACAAGTGGCCGGTAAGAAGAGCCCGACCTGTGACAAAAAAACTGGCACCCACCATTCCCCTGAGGACTGGGCAGAGGGTTATAGACGGATTCTTCTCCCTGGCCAAGGGCGGCACGGCAGCCATTCCTGGCGGATTTGGTACCGGAAAGACGGTTATGCAGCAGACCCTGTCCAAGTGGGCAGATGTCGACATTGTGGTTTATGTGGGATGCGGCGAGCGCGGCAATGAGATGGCCGATCTGCTACATGAGTTCCCAGAGCTGCAAGACCCAAGGACCGGCAGGCCCCTAATGGAGAGGTCCATCGTTTATGCCAATACCTCCAATATGCCTGTGGCTGCTCGTGAGGCTTCAGTTTACACAGGAATGACCACGTCAGAGTACTACAGAGATATGGGCTACGACGTCCTGATGACTGCTGACTCCACCTCTCGCTGGGCAGAGGCCATGAGAGAGATGGGCTCGCGTCTGGAAGAGATGCCTGGTGAGGAAGGCTATCCCGCATACCTGGGTGCTCGACTTGCCGACTTCTACGAGCGTGCCGGACGTGCCGAGGTCTTAAACGGCGGTCAGGGTTCAGTTAGTATCGTAGGTGCCGTGTCCCCGCCCGGCGGAGACTTCACCGAGCCCGTTACTCAGAACACACTGAGAATGGTCAAGGTATTCTGGGCACTGGACTCTAAACTGACACAGCGCAGGCATTTCCCGTCCATCAACTGGCTGGATTCCTACTCGTTGTATGACCTGGACCTCGAGCCCTGGTTCGTACAAAACGTCAGCCCCGACTGGAACAAGAACAAGAGACGCGCCATGGCCATACTGCAGGAGAACGCCGAGCTGGAAGAGATCGTGATGCTCGTGGGATCTGATGCCCTGCCTGAGGATCAGCAGGTCACACTGGAAGTCGCAAGGATGATCATCAACTTCTGGCTGGCACAGAGCGCATTCCATCCGGTGGATACATTCTCACCGTACAAGAAGCAGTTCGACCTCTTGGCTTCTATCCTGAAGTACAGGGACTACGCCTTCGAGGCAGTCCAGAAGGGCATACCCGTGGCGCAGATCACATCTGTTCCATCCAAGGATGCTCTAGCTAAGGTACGACTGGAAGCTGAGTATGAGCCCATTCTGGCAAAGGTTCTGGCTCAGATGGACACCGAGTTTAAGGCGCTGAAGTGAGGAGGGTTCAAAATGACAAAGGAATACAAGACTATTACTGAGATCTCCGGACCACTCATCTTCGTAGAGAAGACAGAGCCAGTGGGCTACATGGAGCTCGTCGAGATCAGGACGGGCGGAGAGCTGAAGAGGGGGCAGGTGCTGGATTCCTCTGATGAGATCGTAGTCGTTCAGATCTTCGAGGGAACGGGCGGTCTGTCCAAGGATAGCGCAGTCAGTTTCACCGGAGACGTCATCAAGATGCCACTGTCTCCCGGCATCGTGGGACGCGTTCTGTCCGGGTCCGGAAAGCCCAGAGACGGCGGCCCGGAAATCGTGCCTGATGTACTGAGAGATATCGCAGGAGCTGCCATCAACCCAGCTTCCCGTGAGAAGCCACGCGCTTTCATCCAGACCGGCATCTCTACCATCGATGGCACAAACACCCTGGTGCGCGGCCAGAAGCTGCCTATTTTCTCCGGTGCAGGTCTGCCTCATAACGACCTTGCTCTGCAGATTGCCAGGCAAGCCAAGGCTCTCGGCGAAGCCGAGTCATTCGCAGTTATCTTCTGCGCCATGGGCATCACCAACGAAGAGGCTCAGCACTTCCTGGCCGACTTCGAGAGGACGGGAGCCCTGGAGAGAGCTGTCGTGTTCCTCAACCTGGCCGACGACCCGGCTGTAGAGAGGATTCTGACACCCAGGCTGGGCCTGACCACTGCCGAGTATCTGGCATTCGATCTGGACATGCACGTGCTCATCATCTACACGGACATGACCAACTACTGTGAGTCGCTCCGACAGATGGGCGCAGCTCGTGAAGAGGTGCCCGGACGGCGTGGTTATCCGGGATACATGTACACCGACCTGGCATGCCAGTACGAGAGGGCAGGAATCATCAGGGGCAAGAAGGGCTCCATCACTCAGTTCCCCATCTTGACCATGCCCGGCGATGATATCACTCACCCCATCCCGGATCTGTCCGGATACATTACCGAGGGTCAGATCATCGTCTCCAGGGAGTTGCACAGAAAGGGCATTTATCCGCCCATCGACATTCGCCCCTCTCTTTCCCGGCTTATGAACTCCGGTATCGGTAAGGGCCATACTCGCGAGGATCACAGAGCAGTATCGGATCAGCTCTATGCTTATTATGCAGAGGGCAACGATCTGCGCGGTCTCGCTGCCATCGTCGGCAAAGAGGCTCTATCAGAACGCGATAAATTAGTCCTGGAGTTCGCAGATAAGTTTGAGAAGAGATTCGTCAACCAGGGCAGAGATGAAGACAGGTCTATCTTCGAGACCCTCCAGATCGGATGGGATCTCCTGGCGGATCTGCCGGAAGCAATGCTCACCAGGATTGACGATAAATACATCAAGGTTTACCACCCCAAGTACGCAGCAAGCGCAGCGAAGAAGTGAGACCATGGCCGTAATTCGAGGAACAAAACCGACCAGGGCAGTGCTGATCGCACTCAAGAAACGAATGAAGGTCGCGAAAACTGGTCACTCGCTCCTCAAAATGAAGCGTGACGGCCTCATGATTGAGTTCTTCGAGGTGCTAAGCAAGGCCAAGACGGTCAGGAAAGAGCTGGTTGAGGCTCTGCTCAAAGCTGAGCAGAGGCTTCAAATGGCTATGGCTGTTGAGGGATCAGTCGCTATCAGCAGTGTCGCCTATTCCCTGCAAAAAGAGCCAGTCATCCAGCTTGAATCCAGAAACATCATGGGCGTAGTGGTTCCCAAGATCACCTCCGAAGCAGTGCGTAAGAAGATGTTCGAGCGCGGCTACGGCATAATTGGGACCAGCGCAGCCATTGATGAGGCCGCTGATGCCTATGAGAACTTGCTGGACAAGGTCATCTTGGCTGCAGAGGTTGAGACCGGCATGATCCGGCTCGTCGAGGATATCGACAGCACCAAGAGGCGTGTCAATGCTCTGGAGTTCAAGGTGATTCCCGAACTCAAGGACACAGTCAAGTTCATCGGCATGGCCTTGGAGGAGATGGAAAGGGACAACGTGGTCAAGCTGAAGATGCTCAAGGGCAAGTCCGAGAGGAAAGCCGCAGCAGAAGAAGCAAAGAAGGAAGCGGAGAAAGCCGCTGCCGTCAAGGCTTCAGCTTAATCGGAACAGATGTCCAACTGGTTTGAGCGAAAAGCGGAAGACTGGTTTGGGACGCCTGAGAAGAAGATGCGTCTTCTTCAGTGGTTGGTGTACATCACCAACCTCTATATTATTTTTGGAATATTTGTGCTCATCTGGATACTCTATGGAAAATATATTATGAAAGCATGGGCTTATTATACACAATAGATTATTATATATGCGGCGCTGATGCCGCCGCAGTATCTTTTCTCTGCGCTATGCGATATCCCGTGACCACCATTCTCTTCCCGGCCAGGGTTGCATCCATTTGCTCGTCGCCCGTGTCCACCAATAGCTGAGGTAGCTCCGCCAGCTTATGGGGCGTGGATACTATTATCAAATTCTCTTCTCCCACGCGCTGCAGGACAGCAGCGCTGATCTGCTGGCTGCCTCGCCCCAGTATGAAGCCCTGAGCACCGATGGGGCTGACAATTACCTTAACGCTCTTTTCCTTATCCAGCAAGGCCAAGAGATCCCTCTCCGAGGCGTCCTTGAGGAGGAGCTTTCCCTCCTGAATTACATCTACGCCAAGCAGGGTCTTTTCCAGGCCCAAAAGCTCGGCAATCCTGGCTGTGGTAGTTCCCGCTCCTAAAATGTAGGCAGAGCCGTCCCTCATGAATTCGGCTGCAAAGAGTGCGATCTGATCCTTGAACTCCTCTTCGCTAACGGAAACGTAGATCCTCTTTCGCTCCTGCACCAGCACAGGTTGGTAGGGCGCTCTAGCTATGGCATAAAGCCAGGTCTGCAGCTCTCCTGCCCGGTAGAGCTTCTCGTCTACATCCACGATCTCCGTCTCTCTTGCCTTAAGTTCGCCCCTGACGAAACCAAGAGCCAGCTCCGCTGCAGCCTGGGGACTGATGGCAAATACACCGGAATGCATTTTCACTCCGGCAGGGATGCCCAGGATGGGGTGATTGCCAGCGCTGCTGGCAACATCTCGCGCCGTGCCGTCGCCTCCACAAAATATTATCAAATCGACGTCGTTTTCCAGGAAGGCCCGGCAGGCCAGTTTCGTGTCCTGGGAACTGGACTCTTCTGCAGCTACATAGGCCACAGTGTATTGCAGGCCACATTCCTTCAGCTCATCTTCGCCCATCTCGCCGCTGGCGGTAAAAAAGAGAAGGTCCGCTTCCCGAGAAAGCAGATGCAAGCACGCTCGTGCCCGCTTTGCTGCCAGAGGCTTTGCGCCCCTAGCCCGGGCTGCAACAGCCAGGCCATCCGTGCCTTTCAGGCCTACTGCTCCGCCCATGCCGGCGATGGGGTTGATGAGAAAGCCGATCTTTCCAACTCTTGCAACCATCAAGCCTTGGGCAGCTTGGCAAGAGACTGCTTCACCAGATCTGCGGGATACTCGTAGTCCACTAGTTTGCCGTCGTTGTAGGCATCATAGGCTGCCATGTCGAAGTGGCCGTGTCCGGTCAAGGAGATGAAGATGGTCTTGGCCTCGCCTGTCTTCTTGCACCTTCGTGCCTCGTCAATGGCGGGCTTGATGGCGTGAGCCGCTTCCGGTGCGGGAATTATGCCTTCGCAGCGGGCAAAGAGGGTGGCAGCTTCGAAGACTTCGGTCTGCTGCAGAGCCGTGGCCTCGATCAGGCCATCGTGCACCAGATTGCAGAGCAAGGGAGCGTCTCCGTGATAGCGCAGGCCGCCAGCATGGATGCCGGGCGGGATGAAGTCATGCCCTAAAGTGTACATCTTGAGCACCGGGCACATGCCGGCTGTGTCGCCGAAGTCATAGGCATAAAGCCCTTTGGTCAGGCTGGGACAGGCAGAGGGCTCGCAGGCCACCAGGCGCAGGTCCTTCTTGTCCTTCATCTTGTCCGGGATGAAGGGGAAGACCATGCCGGGGAAGTTGCTTCCTCCGCCGCAGCAGCCGTACATGATATCCGGGTAGTCGTCTGCGAGATCGAACTGCTTCTTCAGCTCCAGACCTTCGATGGTTTGATGGAGGAGAACGTGGTTTAGCACTGAGCCCAGTGCGTAATTGGTATCACTGTGGCTGGCCGCGTCCTCCACTGCTTCGGAGATGGCGATGCCTAACGATCCGGGCGTGCCGGGCATCTCGGCCAGGATCTTTCTGCCGAAATTGGTCTTATCGGACGGGCTGGCAAAGCAATCAGCCCCCCAGACGCGCATGGCGCTCTTACGGTAGGGTTTGCTGTCGAAGCTTGATCGAACCATGTAAACGGTGCACTTCAGGCCGAAGAGGCAGGTGGCCAAAGAGAGAGCTGAGCCCCACTGCCCGGCGCCCGTCTCCGTGGCCAGCCGCTCTATGCCCTCTTTCATGTTGTAGTAAGCCTGGGGTACGGCAGTATTGGGCTTGTGGCTGCCGGCCGGGCTTACGCCTTCATATTTGTAGTAGATCTTGGCCGGGGTCTGCAGAGCCTTCTCGAGGGCGGCAGCTCGGTAGAGTGGAGTCGGCCGCCAGAGCCGGTAGATGTCGCGTACCTCTTCCGGGATGTCTATCCAGCGATCAGTGCTCATCTCCTGCCGGATGAGAGCTTTAGGAAAGATCATCTCCATGTCCGCGGCAGTGAGGGGCTTTAGCGTCCCGGGATGCAGAGGCGGGTCCAGGGGCGTGGGCATATCGGCTGCTACGTTGTACCACTTCTTGGGGATCTCTTCCTCGTCGAGTAAATACTTGATCTTCATCTGGGACTCTCCATCTTCAAGCTACGATGTAATCTTGTGTACATCGTTGGTGTTGCCGGATTTATTTAAAGGCTTTGAACGTGTCTGATGAGTCTCCACCTGATATTATTCCGTGCTGCAAGGTAAGGATTTATTTATCATGAATGAGATGGCCCTTGCCATGAGTGGCCAAACCCTGTCTGAGAAGATATTTTCTAAAGCCTCTCGAAAAGAGGTACATGCTGGCGAGTTCGTCATGGCGGACATTGACGGCGCCATGATTCACGACATCACCGGCCCGCTTGCTGTCAAGGGATTTTATGAGATCGCGGGCAGGGATGCCTTGGTATGGGATCCTGCAAGAATCGTCCTGCTCTTCGATCATCAGGTTCCAGCGGACAGCCTGAAGGCGGCGGAGAATCATATCATGCTGCGTAACTTCGCGCAGGAGCAGGGCATCTTAAACTACGACATATTCTGCGGTGTATGCCATCAGGTCATGCCGGAGAAGGGGCATGTGTTGCCCGGTAGCATCGTCCTGGGCACAGACTCGCATACATGCACCTACGGAGCCTTCGGGGCCTTCGCTACCGGCGTCGGATCTACGGACATGTCATCCGTCTTTGCCACGGGCAAGCTCTGGTTCATGGTGCCCAAAACCCTGAAGCTCATGATCGAAGGAAGGCTGCCCGCCCGCGTCACCTCCAAGGATGCTGTCCTGAAGATCATTGGCGATATCGGGGCGGACGGAGCGAACTATCTGGCCTGCGAATTTTTAGGCGAGGCCGCGGCGCGCATGAGCATCCCGGAGAGGATGACGGTATCCAACATGGCTATTGAGATGGGGGCCAAGGCCGGCATCTTCGAAACGGATGAGACCACCATAAAATACCTGGAGGGCCGGGTGAAGGACAAGGCGGCCATTAGAGCGGGCATCGTTCGAGGCGACGAGGATGCCTCCTTCACCAGCAGGAGCTGGAATGTCAGCGATCTTGAGCCGCAGATTGCGATGCCCCACAACGTGGACAATGTTTTGCCGATAAGCCAGGTGCCAAAGACCAAGCTTGATCAGGTGTTTCTGGGCTCTTGCACCAACGGCAGATTCGAGGACCTCCTGCAGGCCTCGCAGATGATGAAGGGCGAGCCCGTAGCCAAAGGCGTGCGCCTGATCGTGGTGCCCGCCAGCCGGGAGGAGTACATGAAATGCCTCCGGGCCGGCCTGGTGGAGAAATTCATGGAGGCGGGTGCCATGTTTGAGTCGGCCTGCTGCGGTCCGTGCATGGGCGGGTCCTTCGGCCTGCTGGGTGCGGGCGAGCGCTGTCTCTCCACGTCGAACCGCAACTTCGTGGGCCGGCAGGGCAGCCCCCAGGCATTCGTCTACCTCTGCTCGCCTGCCACGGCGGGAGCCAGTGCCATCACCGGGTACATAACAGATCCAAGGGAGATCTAAGGCGGGTGAGGTCGGCGATCATGGCTTTTCATTTCAATGTAAAGTTATTCTTAAATAGTTGAGATAGATAGTGATAAAAAAGGTGGTCGTAATGCAAAAAGAAGCAGTTGAAATAATCGCACCAATTTTGATATTGGGATTGCTGATCGTTGGTACCATGCCGGTCACAGCTCAACCGGTATGCGGTATACAATACATGGTTGTTCCCTATGACCGAATTGTTGCAGGTCCATTGGTAGCTCCCGGATATTATTATATCTGGTTTGGATTATCTTCTGATAATCAATGGACAACCGTTGGACCGGACCTGCTTCGCGGAGGTCATAAGTATTTAGTATCCCCCAACTTTGGAGGCTATAATCACATCTGGGAGGATCACGTAGATATCTCGTCGTATCCCTACCCAACAAGTGATGTTGCTGCTGTATATTATAGACAATGGGATGAACACAGCAGATCTTATAAAATCACAGTCTGCCCATGAGGCGAAGATAAGCGATTCATTATTTTTAGGAAATGAATAGATGAAGATCGCTCTCAAGCTCGCCTACCTGGGCGACAACTACTATGGCTTTCAGCGCCAGCCAGACCTGGTCACTGTCGATTCCGAGGTTAGGAAGGCGCTATCAAAAATTGGCGTCATTCACGGCGACTTCTGCTACGCCGGCAGGACGGACCGGGGCGTCTCGGCTCTGGGCCAGGTGATCGACTTTTGGATAGATGAGGACAAGGCCAAATTGACCCGCCCGCGCTGCGTGAACGGGCGGCTGCCCCGTGACATCTGGACCTGGGCCTGGGCCAAAGCGCCCATAGGTTTCAGCGCCCGCTGGAATGCGCAGTGGCGCGAGTATCGCTATCTTCTCTGGCATCCGGCCCTCGACCTGGAGAAGATGCACGCCGCAGCAGCGCAGCTTTTAGGCGAGCACGACTTTAGAAACTTCTCCTCGGCCAAGGTGGATACGGTGAAGACTGTGCAAAAATTGCAGATCTCCGAAGGAGGCGGCCTTTTCATCTTCGACATTCGGGCCAACGGCTTTCTCTGGAACATGGTGCGAAAGATCGTGGGCGCTCTGGAGAAGGTGGGGGCGGGCCAGAAGGAGATGGGCTGGTTCTCAGATCTGCTCCGGCCCGAGCTGAACCATGGCGCGCCGACGGCTCCCGCAGAGGGGCTGATCCTCATGGATGTGGGCTACGAGGGGCTGGACTGGCAGGTGGACGAGTACTCCCGAGCCAGGGCGGCGACGGCCTTGGGGGCGACGGTGCAGAGCAGGATGGCGAGGGCGAGCGTGGCCAGGGAGATGGAAAGTGCAATGATCAGATAATCCACAAATTATATTTTATTTTTCTCTTTGAGATATTTGATATAATTATCATAAGAATATTTACATTCGATATACTTTTTGAATTCTGATAAGTTACTCATACGTAGCTGTTTATACATTTGAATGAGCAGATTGTCTCCCACCGTTTTATAATTAGATCCCATGCTCATTTTCGTTCCGATGTGCGAGATTTTTCCATCAATCTTCAAATTATATCTATAATGATCTTTTTTATCCAATTTTTGGAACCCTTTCGACGTCAATGCAGCATCAATTTTGTCTCTTTTCTCTGGCGTAATTTCACCAACTATTTTTCGAATAGATCTATTAGTTTTCTCTTCAATATCGACGCTTTGCTGGTTAGATCATTGTCGTTTAGATCCTTATACGATAAATATTCGCTATACAAGTCCTCCTTAAACATTTCTTTTGCTTTATCAACTGTTGAATCCACACCGTATGCGCCCAGTTCATTATTGCTGATAACCCAATAATCCGACTCATTATCGTATCTCTCATAAGATAATTCTGCTTCGATGATATTTGTGAGCTTGACTTCACGAATCGAATCAATGAAAATCTTAGTGTTGGGTTCTATTTCATTCAAATCTGAGATTTCCAACGACCTTTTTTTAGTCCCTGCACCGGTTAGCCTTATAGGCACCCTATTAGCCAAATAATCCAGAATCTGATGTCTATTTTCCTCTGGCATCTGGATTTTTACTAATTTTCCAGCCCAATTTTTGACAAAAAAACATGGAGAGGGCATATCATCTTTGATCCTGGATATCACTCCAAAAACTTCCATCTCATAATTCTTCATCTCTTCTCGTAATAATTGCTCAACTCTCCTCTTTAATAGCTCATCATGAAGCTCTATTTCAGGGTGCGTGTCATTTATATTTTTAAACATTATTTCTGCTTTTTTCCCTTCTGGCGGTATGAGCTGCTTAAGACAATTTAAGCTGGTTATTCTCGACCTGGGATCATCGATTTGCTTCTCAATTTCTAATTTTATTTCATCGTACTCGACATCCCGATGCATAAGCAAACAGAGAAGATTTGATGCCTTGCTAAATGTGGGAGTCTGCGTCATGGTATCATCTAAAGTGGGCGCGAGCAATGCGGGTGAAAACTCCATTGCTACGCTTCCCTCTGAGAAGCTTACATTTAATGAAAAAAGTTCTTCAGTTTTCTTTGGCCTTCTCCCACCAACATGGTCTGCTTCAGAATTTGCGATTGAATAGATTAAACCCTGTACATTTAATAGTATCTTTCCCAAAAGTTGTGCAGGTACATTTCTAAGCGAGATTGATTCGGCAACTAATTTATAAACTATTTTAGGCGAATCACTTTCATCTCGCGCACCGTCTTCCAATCGCATCGGTTATTTATCAATCGAGGAAATAATTATAGCTTTTGCCATGTTTCGGATGTGGGCTACGAGGGGCTGGACTGGCGGGCAGGCGAGCGCTCACGTGCGCGGGTGGCGACGGCTTTGGGGACTTTCATTCTACTCCGTTCGCTTGAT
>Ga0172381_10001321_pt1 | contig 29437 bp, 29 predicted proteins | sample Leawel6488metaG_FD_119754 | JGI IMG/M metagenome (GOLD analysis project Ga0172381, IMG submission 119754) | Leachate microbial communities from a municipal landfill in Southern Ontario, Canada - Leachate well 64-88 metaG | ecosystem: Engineered > Solid waste > Landfill > Unclassified | place... | reverse complement strand
GTAGCTCAATGGTAGAGCTCCTCACTTGTAATGAGGGGGTTGGGGGTTCGAGTCCCTTCTTCGGCTCCAAATGTAAAGTCGTGCTAGAGCGGCTTAATAGGAGGCCCTCAATGGGCTGAGACTGGAGGTCACACAGGTTCGAATCCTGTCGACTTTGCATTTATTGGAGGTATCAACCGAAATTGGTATCGGCCCGGTCTTGAAAATCGGTCATCGTCTGAAGAAGGCGGTGTGTAGGTTCGACCCCTACTGCCTCCGCAAAAGATTTTGTAATTTATAAAAAAATTTTTTAATTAAGAAGAATGGTGATTACCCATCAGAATTACAAAAGGTTAGTTATTTTGATAACTTATTAATAGAGAGATAAAATTTATTTGATGAAATTGATCTAAACAAGTATCTGTGGTATGATTACGATGTGGTGATAAAATGATATAAAATTATAATGGAGAGTTACCCAAGTGGTCAAGGGGGCAGTTTGCTAAACTGTTAGGTCGGTAAAACGGTGCGTGAGTTCGATCCTCACACTCTCCGCAAATTTTAAATATTAATAAATATTATTTTGATATATTAATAATTATACTTAACTTTGTATTTTAAATTTATAAAAATGAAAATAGATGATTTTTTATATGAACAAATTAAATATCCTTTTAATGATGATTTCGAAAAACGAGAAAAAACATACGAAAAAGATTTAGAAGAAATATTTGATTCAATAAAGAATAGTATTACAATAAAAGATGTTTTAAAACGTTTTACTCCAGAAGAATTAATTAATGCTATTGGAATTGAAAAAACAGAAAATATTATAAGAGTACATAAGCTTAAAAAGATATCTAATAACCTTAAAAATAGAAGTCATGGAAGATAAAAAGAAAGATTTAATGGATTTTTTGGAATATATTCTAAAAGATTGTTGTGATGAATATGGTCACGTACAGATATTAAGTATGAAAAAACTTTCTGAACAAATGAAAAAAGAATATTTTTCAGAAACAGTTGAAGGTGTTGTAGATGAATGGATTAAAAATAAAAAATAAAAAAGTCATAAATATTTTGTAATATTATAAACTTTTATTACTTTTGTCAATACAAATATATGTTCTTTGAAAATATAATTGAAGTTAAGTGGGAAGGTAGGCTTGAAAGCAGCCATCCTTTAAAGAGTGGTAAGTGGAAGTGTCTCTTAACAAAATCGTAGTTGTTAATGCACAAGTGATAGTGAGCAAAATTTTGTCTAATACGATAGATAGATTTCTCGATACCGAAGAAACTCATGACACCACAGGGAAACAACAGCATATGCGGATTCTGTATAATGTCAAACGTACTAATGAAATATTCGACATTTCAGATATCATCAGAGTGTGCAAAGTTAGATGAAGATAATATGTTACATTAGTACAGAAGGAATGTGTAATTAAGTAGTCAAAATGTGATCGGTTTCCATTAGATTACTATGTTGTCCGATGCCCTAAGAATCTTTGGCGTGACAGCACACCCCATAACTTCAAATGCCCAGATGATGAAATTGGTAGACATGCAGCACTTAAAATGCTGTGACTTTATGTCGTGGGGGTTCAAGTCCCCCTCCGGGTACTAATTTGTTAAACGTTATAGATTTTTATCTATTGTGTCTATTATTTTTTATATATACGGATAAAACTGTATATGAAAAATAATGATGAACAAATAATTGAAGCATGTAAAAACTCTTTATCAATGGCTGAAGCAGCTAGTAAAGTGGGTATTCATTTTAATACATTTAAGAAAAAAGCTTTGAGGTTGGGTGTTTATAAACCAAATCAAGGTAAAAAAGGAATAAGTAAACCTAATAATAGGAACAACAAAATATCATTAATGGATATATTAGAAGGTAAATATCCTTCATATCAAACAAATAAATTAAGAATAAGATTAATTAAAGATAGTATAAAAAAAGAAGAATGTGAAGAATGCCATATTAAAAAATGGAATAATAAAAAATATCTTTTGAATTAGAACATATTGATGGTGATAGAACTAATCATAAATTAAATAATTTGAAAATATTATGTCCGAATTGTCATTCACAAACAGATACTTATAGAGGTAAAAATACAAAATAATATTCTAACATGAATTTGTCTCTTACTAAATTTAACACATGGCTAAATAGACCTACCCCGGTTTTAGTAAGAGACATTTTTAAAATTAAAAAAAATGGATAACGAAAAATTTGAATCTCTTATGGATGATCTTGCTTGTTCAACATTTCATATGAATGATGATGAAGCAAGAGTAATAATAGATGGATATCTTAAACAATATCCAGAATTATTAGAGAAACATGACAGAGAATGGTTTTATAAATATTTTTAAAAATATCTTAAAAAATTTGGAGAATTAAAAAATAGATAGTATCTTTGTACTCCAATTGAAAAAATAAGAAAAATAAATTAAAAATTCTTGTAATTTTAATAAACTTTTTGAAATTTAAGATATATATTAATTGTTCTTTAAAATTTTGAATGGACTGAATGAACTCGATGGGAAGTTCAAAACTGAAAATCTGTAATAAGAAAAGTAAGTTCCAAAAGGTATCAGTAAGATTCGAATTCTTACCAGTTCGCTAGCAAAAAAAAGTTAAAACTTTTTTTAAAAATTAGTAAACTTTTTTAAATTTGCAGAATATATTAATTGTTCTTTTCATATTGCGTTTTTAAAATAAGAGAGTGAAAACTAAATTAAGTTTTGTTATCAATTATTGATTTTGATTTCATGTGATTAATAAAATAGTCACTTAGCAAGTAACTCTTTTTAATATGGTCTGGTCGTCTAGCGGTCAGCGTTATAAAATAATCTTCATATATTGAACATCAGTATATAAAGTGATTATAATAGGACGAAGCAACTCTTCGGAGTGATAAAAATTGTAAAAGCTTCACAGTGGGTTCGAATCCTCTCCAGACTACAAAAATAGAAGAAAGTGAGTTTTTGTATGAAATATATACATTCACCCGCTTTTGGAAATAAACGTTCTTTAAAATGTTGTAAAATATAATAGTATTCTTGGTTCTATTTTACCGTTGAAGCACTGTTCAGAAGGACAATGTGGAGGTAGATGAAACGAAAGAGTTGAACCCTAAAAGATGCTATAAACCCACCGTGTGCGGTGGTTCTTCTTAGGAAGAAGAGATAATGCAAGGTGACTTGCAAAAGGGGAGGTTTCTCAGCATCCCACCAAGTTTTCGGATTTGGTCACAGCATACAAGCTTCATCTTTGTTGAATACCCTTCAACAGATTCACCGAAAGGTTGGATATAAGAAGTAAGTAATGAGTGATGGTTCTTTGGTAAGAATAAGTTCTGTAAGCCCCTGTTGAAAGATGGGTAAGGAGCAGAATGAATAGGAGGTGACACTTCGACCAAAACATGTCAACATTATGAGTTTGATAGATAAGAAGTAGATAGAATGTCAGAGTGATGATAATCACAAAGGCTATTTATCAGTATCAATGATGAAAGGAGAAATCCTGGAGACGTGAAGTACGGTACAGTAGGAATAATCACCCGAAACGCATTGTGTAGTTAAGTATTTTGTGGGACAAAATCTTATAAAGCTTGGTCTGAGCACTACACCGAGACCCTTGATAATAGGGTAAATTATCAAAACTTGAAAAAATTTTCATATGATTAATGTAAATAATAAGTTAAAAAGCAAAGTCTCAGACGAGTGTACGATAAAAGTCGTTTAAGTCTTGACATCTTCGGATGAATCAAGAGCATGGAAACTCGCAAGGTGGAAGTGTTTTATGGAAAGATGCATCTAAGGGGAAGCACCCTTGAACAGCTCGCAAGGTTGGGAGTATTCAGAACATAGAGTAATCGTACATTGACAGTGGAACAGCTACCACTTTAATCAAAGCATTGACGCTGATGGACTTCTCTTGGGGAAGTGGATAAGTGTAGAACCTCAGTCTCGCAAACAGAGGATAATGACACGAAAGCATTAGTACGAAACCTGTAATCTCAAGGTTTAAATATGGTCCAGTCGTCTATTGGATACGAAAGATAATTCTTAATATGTTATCAGAATTTATTAAGAACCTTAAAGTTGGAGGACGCAGCATTTCGCTGAAAGATAGTGTTCGATTCCTATCTGGACTACAAATCACTTGTGATTAGCAAAGTGGACTGCTTAACAAACCACCTTCTAAGAGAGAACTGTTCTGCTCTTAGGTTAAAGATAGTGAAGGGGAGAAGAACTTCCTTACAGTTCAAATAACCTATGATCTTAAAGTCATAGGTTTTTTTATTTCTATTAATTATTATTTTTAGGATAATCTAATTTAGTATATTTCGGATTATTTTCAATAAATTTTCTGTATAATATTTTTGTCTCACCTTTATTTCTACCTAAAATATAAATATATTTATGTTTTTTAGGGGATTTTCTTTTTATAAGATTATTTATAATTGTTTTACTTGTATTAGACATCATATTAGATATTTCTGATGGAATATTATCCCATAATATAGAATAATTACTATTCCAATTATTATCCCAATTAATATTATGTGCTTTACATATCTTTTTATAAAATGATAGTTTACGATAATTTCTACCTGTTGTCCATCCTACATTTGGTTTATTTAAATCAAAATATAAATAGTCTGATCCATAGTCTTGACCTAAATATATAAAATTACATGCTTGATATATTATACCTATCTCTTTTGCTTCCGTATCAGAATATGCACTGAATAATCTAAAAACGGTATTATTAACCATCCATTTTATAGACCACATAATTAATGCACTTGATATATTTTTAGGTGTCCAATAAGCATTAGCACCTCTACTTATTAATTTTTCTATATCTTTGGTATCATCTCCTAATATTTTTGAAAAAGAATTTGGAGTAGACATTATAATAGCTGCACCGATTTCACCATTATATAATGCTACGAATCTATGAGTTGGTCGATTAGGTAATTTTCCTAACCACTCATATTTCTCAATAAATTCTTTAATTTTAGCGCACATTATTTTATCAGATGAATCGATATATTTAAATGTAAAATTACTTACTGATAAATTAATATTTTTGATATTATTTTCAGATTTTTCTATATTCTTTTTAATTTTATATTGATAACAAACTTTATCATTCTGATATATTTTATATTTGATTAATTTATCAAATATTTCATAATTTTTATCTATAATAAACATAAAATTAAAACCATTTGAGATACACTGTTCTCTCTTAGCATCATTCTTATTTTTATGAACATTATACCAATTTAATGATTTAATTTCAACTATTAAATTTAATTCTTCTATGTAAAAATCTGGGTAATAGATATGTTCTTTTTTTTCAAAAAAATATCTAATAGCTGAACCTCTTTCGATAGTTATTATATCATAATATTTATCTAAAAAATCCTTTTCATATGTTGATTGATAATATAAATCGGTATCTCTGAATTTATTTATTTTTAATCCAGATTTTATCATTTTATTTACAATATCAGGGACATGCATTGGATGTCTTTCACCATATTTCTCATAGAATATTTTATAAAATTTATCTTTTATAATTTCATTTTTCATTGGATTATCAAATCCATATAGTTCAGTGCAAGTATCTTTATATTTCTCTCTATTATTATAATTTTCATCATTATATCTATTCAATTTCGTAAAAGATATTTTTTCTTTAATTGTTTCATTTTGAAATGGATATTTTGTGTTATATTTTTTTAAATTTGTTTTAATCCATTTTTCTTTTATAACTTTATTTTGTAATGGAAAAATGGTATTATATTTTTCTAATAATATTTTAGATTTAATATCTTTAAATTCATCAGTTTTCATAAATGAATCTTGACCATATCTTTCTATATTTGTTTCTCTTTGTTTTTCGATATTTATATAATTTTCATCACCATATTTTTCCTTTTTTGCTAAATGAGTTTTAGTAATATATTCTTTTGTTTTTGTAAAACTTGTAACTCCATATTTCTTTAAGTTAGTTTGAATATTCTTATTAATAGCACATTTAGCTGAACAAGCATAATAACCATAGTTTATTAAATTTCTTCTATAAGAAAACATACTTACCTCTTTTTCAGTATTACAAATATCACATAATACTTTTATTTTTAATTTAGATGTTTCTGGTAATTGTTCCGGTTTAACCTCTATTATATCACCAGATTTAATAGTAGCAAAACCTATTGAATTATAATATCCGATATTTTTATTTGTTGTTTTAATTTTTAATGATTCAGTCAATATCATTTTATTATATTATTTTCTATATAATTTTGTAATTTTATTATAGTTTCATCATATTTTATTCTAATGAGATTAATATTATTTTTTTCACAAAAATTATTTTTTATGTTATCTCTTAATTGTCTAATGTTTAAATTATCATTATCTTTTTCAAAATTGAATTTTTTAAAATGTTGTCCTCCATCATATTCAATACAACAATTATAATCTGATAAATAGAAATCAAATTTTAATTTTCTTTTATATTTACAATTTTCGAATGATTTTTGTATTTCATACTTAATATTATTTGTATCTAAAAAAAGTTTAATTGATCTCTCTCCTTTTGATTGTTTACAGTATGGACATCCTTCTTTTTTATGTATATGATCTTTAGGTCTTTGATAAAAAATATTATTGCATTTTTTACACTTAATTTCAATCTTTGTTGACATATTAATATAAGGAGATAAAAATTCAAAATTATCACCATGTATTAAAGATGATTTTTTTAAAAATAGTATACTATGTTTTTTCTGAAACGTTTCTTTTAATTTATTAATATTTTTATTATGTTGATTTTGTTGTTTTTTTAAACATGAAGATACTCCATACTTTTCTAAATTAGTTTGTTTTTGCTTTTCAATATTGTTATAATATTCATTATTATATTTACTTTTTTTTATTTTCTTAATCTTATTTTTTATTTTTTCAGATTTAAATACATTATCTACTCCATATTTTTTTAAATTAGTTATTTTTGTTTTTATTGTTTTACATTTATTACAATAATATTTGTCATTTAAACCATTAGTAAGGATATAATATGTTTTAAATTCAATATTTTTAGCATTATGACATTCATCACAATCGACTACGATGATTTCATGACTACCTTTTGATAATTGCGATGAATTTATAGTTATAATATCACCTGATCTTACTTTATCGAAACCTAATTGTTTATAATAAGTTATTGTTTTATTTGTTATTTTAATTTTTAAAGTTTTTGATAAGATCATTTTAATATATTATTTTAATAGCTCAACCTATATCTTTTATATATTAAAATGAGATAAGTTTAAATATTATTAATTGTCGTATTTATTATTTCTGATAAGTTTTTAATATTATTTTTATTAAATCTTAATAATATAATATTATTATTTTTACAATAATCTGTTTTTATATTATCTCTTAATATTCTATTTTTATATCCAATTTCACCACCAAAATATTTATTACTTTTATAATGTTGTTCACCATCGTATTCAACACAACAATTATAATCTAATAAATAAAAATCAAATTTTAATTTATATTTATATTTACAGTTATCAAATGATTTTTGATATTCAAATTTTATTTTGTTATCAGTTAAATATTTCATTATTATTATTTCACCTTTAGAACTATTACATTTAGGACATCCCGATCCTAATAAATGATAATTAGGTGCTTGAAAAAATTCACCGTGTTTTGGACATATAATTTTAACTTTAGTTTTTGAATTTATATAATCAACTAAATCATAATTATATTTATTATTATGAATAATATTTGCTTTTTCAATAAATGTTTTAATACTATCCATTCTATTTTCTATTGCACATAATTTGCATCCTCTTTTTTTATTAATATGTGAATGTAAAGAAATATTAAAAATACCATGCTTTTTACATATTATATTTTGTTTTTGATGCATATTTATATGATTTTTTATTAAAGTATAATCATATTTATTATTATGAATAGAATTAGCTTTATTTAAAAGATGAGTTAGATCATTTCTTTTATGATTTGTATTTTTATCTATACTGCATTTAGGACAACCGTGACCACTCATATGATCACTAGGAGTTTGTTCAAATATTCCATGTATAGAACAAATAATTTTAATTTTTGTTTTAGAATCAATATATTTTATTAAATTATAATCATATATATTATTATGTATGTTATTAAATTTACATATTAAATCATTTATTGTTTGCTTTTTCATTTATTAAATTTATATTTGATATTATATATAAATAGAAAAAGGAGTTCTTTCGAACTCCTTTTTTAAAATATAACCTAAAGATTAAATTAAGTAACCGTGTTGATCAGTAACATGAATAGCCATGAACTGTTTTTCTGGGAAGAAACCTACATCAGCAACAGCATATCTTGAACGGATTAGCATTCTTGGTGCCCAAGTTGCTTCTGAAATAAGACTGATTGACTGGGCCATCAAGTAAGGAAGGAAGAGGAGACCTGGCTGGTCAACTGAGTTCTTTCTACCTAAGAAGATTCTATTGTCATCCCATCTCATATAAGGATCAACATAGAGTGTCATGTTACCAACTTTACCAACTGGATAGAGCTGACCGTTAGTGTTGAGGTTTGAACCACCAACTACTGGGTTAAGAACATAACCAGCGATATCCTGAATAACAGATGCTAAGTTACCGTTTGTTACGATGTACTGAGCAGGTCCTACTCTACCTTCGTTTGCAATGTAGTTAGATGCATTGTTAACTTTAGATAAGAGTTTTCTCTGTGCTGAGTGAGTTGTTTCACCACCTGGAGCTAATGCTAAGAAATAGTTGTCAACATCAAAGTCGAACTTAGAAGTTGTACCTACTTTTGGACAAGTGTGTGAATTTCTGTTGAGTTCTGCAAGTCTCTTAACACTTTCAACGATTTCCTTAGAAATTGTCTGTGAAAGTTCATTGATAAGAACTGATTCAAGTTTCTGAACAATGTCCATACCAGTTGAAGCCTTGATGTCCTCTATTTCAGTTCTCTTGAGAGCTGATGTGATTTCAATGTCACCAACTTGTACTGTCTTGGTGAAAACATTTGGTCCAATTTTACCTGGATAGATGTTTTCATCTTCAAGTCTGTTCATACCTTTATAAAGATTCCAACCTGCTGAAAAACCAGGAATATGATCTTCCATTAATGATACTAGGTCAATTGTAACACCTGACATGTCAGTTGTATGAATTGCTGCACCTGCATAAGTTGCACCACTAATAGTTATAAGAAGAGCGTTTGTTAAATTAGCTGTAAGTGATGTTAAATCATTAGGGAATGTATTCTTTGTTGTATCAGCTGTTCCTGGATAGAAACCTCTTTCAACTGCCTGTCTGAATATTCTGAACATTGGCTGTCCATCAATTCTTGAGAAACCTAAAAATTCCATCCAACCTTGTTTGTTAACAGGTGCAGTAGTTGTGAAATCTGATGCTACTGGAGTTGTTGCTGTCATTCCACTGATTGCAACGAACATTCTCTTATCAAGACCACCAACCATTTCGTGAATACCGAGTAAACCCATATGCATATAGAGAGCAACTTCTAAGTTATCATGGTTTGTTGAAGCCATTTTGAAAACTAATGGTCTATCACCATCTTCAGCATTATTAGGATCATCATAACGAAAATCAACAAATAAGAGGTCAATCTTTGGAGATGCAGCAGGTTTAACAGCTACAAGGTCAAGACCGATTGTCTGTGCAGCAATTTTCATTGAAATAGGAAGAAGATTCTGTCCTACATCACCGCTACCAGGTTGATCAGCACCACCCCATACTTGACCAGGAATAGTTGAAGGCTGTGCAGCTCTTATTGCACCCATACCCTGAATGTTACCGAGTGTACCATAAGATACGTTCTCATTCAATTGATGTAATTCTGCATATTCTGACATCCATGATCTTTTTTCAGTGTCAGTAACATGTAATGCTTCAAGAATTGGAGACCATTTCTTTTCAGCTTTTGCTTTATCTACTATAAAATTCATTTTTTATTTTTTTGTTTTTTAGACTAGTATTGTCTTTTAATTTTTATTTGTAATTCTATATATTTAATCAAAAACTTCATTTTTTTCCATTTTTGATTAAGTATTAGTTAATTACAGATTTTTAAATATGCTAATGTATCTATCAACCTGATTTTCAGAAAGTTTAATATCATCTACATATTGTTTTTTCTCATTAATGAGAAGTTTTTTCCCTGATTCAGCATATTTTTGTAATTCTCTGCTGTTCCAGAATGATTCCATTTTTAATTCTGACCCTACTAAGTTTGGATAAAACTTAGCTTGTGCTAATACACTCTTTTTTACTGTGTCATTTAGACCATTCCATACGTCAACTAAGTCGGTTGGGATAGAGTCAATAAGAATTTCTTCCTCTGATTTGTTGTTTGAACTTAAAGATTCTCTTATGATATTGAGAACTTCTTTTTCAGATGTGTAAGTGCTTTCGTTTAATGCAACTGTTGTTTTTTCTTTATCTTCTAAACTTAATTTATTCCAAATTTCTTTGTTTTTTTCTGATAAGAACATTAAGAAATGTGGTTGGTTTTCTTCTGAAGCTTTACGTTTTTTAGTTTCATTGATAAGTTTAGTGATTGTATCTTTAATAGATTCTTCTGTTTCATACACTTTGTCACCTATTACTTTGAGTTTAGATTCGTGTACTTCAATTTCTGAAATCTCTTGTGCTTGTGGTTGTACTTGTGCTTGACCTTCAGGTTGTCCTTCTATTTGTACTTGTGCTTGACCTTCTTGTGCACCATCAACTTGTGCTTGTGGTTGTGCTTGTGTTTCGGGTTGTGCTTGTACTTGAACCGGTTCAGAAAGTTTTACGATTGCGAAACCGTCTTGTGGGTTGAAAGAAATAACTTCACCTTGTTTTTCCTCACCATTTACTTCGACTTCTACCATTGTACCAGGAACGATTGTCTGTTCTTCTGATGGTTGAGTTTCTAACTGAGCATCTTCAATTGGTTGAACTGGTTCTTCCATAGGTTGAACTGGTTCTTCAATTTGTGCTTCTGGTTCTTGTACTTGAACTTCATCTTCTTCCTCTTCTTCTTCGATATCACCTAATTCTTCAGGTAATTCTTCATCAGATGTTGGAAAAGTTGTATTTTCTTCATCTTCATAATATTTATCAACATTATTAACTTTTAAGTCAGAAATTCTCTGATCATCTTGAACATCTTCATTCAAATTTTCACTTTTGATAGTATCAATAGTTTTATCAAGACTTTCTGCAATGTATTTAGAATATGCTTGTGTATCAGCTAAATTTTCAGCGATATATTCAGAATAAGCGATATTATTATCTACATGTTCAGCTACATATTCTGTGTAATTAATATTATTATCAAGATGTTCTGAAAGATATTCAGAATAAGCGATATTATTGTCTACTTGTTCAGCTACATATTCTGAATATTTAATACTATTATCAACATATTCTGATAACATTTCAAAATTATTTAAATTAAATTCTGTATGTTCAGCTATATATTCTGAATAATCAATATTTTTATCAAGACTTTCTGCTAAATATTCTGAATATTTAATAGTTTTGTCAACATTTTCAGCAATATATTCAGCAAAATCAATAGATTTATTCAAGTTTTCAGCAATATATTCAGCAAAATCAATAGATTTACTTACATTTTCAGAAATATATTCTGAATAATCAATTGTTTTATCAAGTTTTTCTGCTAAATAATTTGAATAATTAATAGATTTTTCAAGATTCTCTGCTAAATAATCACCATGTTTAACAAGTGTTTCAGCTTGATTTTTGAGTTCTTGATTTTCATTTACGAGAATTTGTACATTATCAGCTAAGTAATCTAAATATTTAGACATCTTTGTATAACTCTCCATTAGATTTTCATAATACTCTGATAATTTTTCTAATTTTTCTGGATCATTACCTTCTTTAATATTTTGAAGTATTTCTTCCTTAATTTTAGGTATTTCATTATCCAAGTATTGTGCATAGTCACTGATCTGTGACTGTGTTACTTGATCGTTTTTATTCATATCGAATAATTCATTAATTTTTGACTCGTTGGACATATCAACTATCCTCAAGTTTACAGATTCGTTAAACCCAAGTGATTCATTCATCACATTAAGGTTCATTCTTGCTGATGCAAAACCTGGATCAGCTACAGCATCATAAGTGAAAAGTTTTTTAACTGTGACAGTACCATCTGATTCTGTAACGCCAGCTGCTCTTGATGAAACGAATAAAGGACATCCATCTAATACTAATTCCTGTGCGGTTTTACCATTAGGGGTATTCAATAAACGAATAGAACCATCTACTCTGTTTTTTGATTCATTATAACTAACTGAGTGTATCAAGTGTGAAACTCTTGTTAGAGATGTATCAAAAACATCAGGATGGTCAAATTCACCGTAAACAACACCTAAAGATTTCATTCTATCTGCCATTTCATTTAAATGAGGAATAAATCTATCTTTAGTATAAATTCTCTCGTTCCTATTTTTTACATCGAATTCAGTAAAAATACCAGAAAGAATGAATTTATTACGTTTGGTTTCAGAAGCACTTTCATTGAGTATCAGCCCCGAAGAGCAACCTTCCATGATAAGTACTGGTTTCATTTCCATTATGTATAATTATTTTTTAACTTATTTATACATATATATTTAATGGAAATAACGTTTTTTTTCCATTTTTGAAATAAACAAGACAAAGGTTACTTGGGATATAGACATAAAAAAAGTGGAACTAAGTCCACTTTTTATTATTTATTATAAAATAAATCAATTTCATCTCTTAATTCATAAACCCAATTAATAAACTTTAGAGGATATTCTTTTAAAGATGTTTTATCAGTTCTTTTATACTGTATTGTATCTATAGCATCTAATATTTTTTCTTCTAATTCGGGTCTTATCATTGCAGTATTATTGATTTCAAAATCTTTTAATATCATTTTTACAAGAATTTTTTCATTTTCAACTAATTTATTAAAGTAAATTATTTGATCATGTGTATACTTACTTAAATCTAAATCTGAATCATACACTAAACTTAAAAAAGAATTTTCATCAATATTATTTACTGTTTTTATATTTTTAGGTTTATCACTAATTAAATCTTGCATTTCAACCCAATTATCAGATATCCATTCTGTAAATTCATCAGGATTTATACCAGAACCATCATTACTATAATCTACATGATATCCCATTTCATTCATTGTACGATCAATCTTCATCCATAAGTTATTAGATACTATTAATTTATTACTATTTAACATATCATTCAGAATATCTTCAAGCAGATCAAGATTATTATTTGCTATATCATAAAATGTTTCAATCTGTTCTGCTGTATAAATATATTTTTGAACTGTTTGTGTTGATTGATTCGGTTCGATTTCTCTCATTATTGCACTTAAATGACTTGTTGTTTTATCATCCAATTCATCCATATTGACTGCATCGATACCTCCTACAATATATTTTTGAAAATCTTCTAAATCACCGACATTAATAAATTTTTTAAGAGTCTCATCTTCACTTATATAAATATCAAAATCTATTATTCTTATTGCAATAAAATCATTTGTATCATAATTCATAAAATACATTTCCTCTGTTTCTTTAAAATAATCAGGATTTAAACAATCATAATCAAAATCTGATAATAAATCTACTAATTCATAAAACATGTCATCCATAGATGCATAATCTCTAACTCTTGGTTGTGTACTTTGTTTTTTTAATTTATAAGTACTTTTACGTGATCTACCAAAATTATCCCATTCATAATTCCAATCGTATTTATAGTTACCTACATAACTACTAACTTCTAATGGGTCTCTTTTTACTGGTAGTTTTTCCCAATTTATTTTAATTGCTACATCTACTAGTTTTTCAAGATGAGCAATATTTTGTTCTTCTGCAAATGTATGTTCTGATTTATAACCTACTGATATATTAGTACATTCAGGTATAGTTTCCATAAAAACACCAGAATCACACCACATACCAGTTGTATCTTTTTTATATTCAAGACCATTATTTTTAAATTCGATTTCTAATGCATTTACGAATTCATCAGAACAACAATCACCATACATTTGTGATGATATAATAGAACTATTACCCCTTCTATCAAATGCTACACATTTTTCGAAATTTTTGAAAAAATCTTTTTTTGATTTAAGTGCTTGTTTAGACCCCCATGTTCCAGTTGGTGATAATACACCTTCTTCACCTCTGAAAAAATAATATAATCCGGGAATATTAGCTTCCATCATTTTGATCATAACTACTGCACCTGCTTTATCATCTCCACCCAATGTAGTAGTACCATCAGTTTTAATAATATCACCATCTATTATATGCCAAACTTTTTTATATTCACGAGCATAGGTATCAAGATGACAAACGAACATAACCTTACTATCTCCTATTTGCTTGAAAAAATTACCATGTTCATCCGTTTCTATATCATCTGGTAAGTATTCCTTTAATGTTTTTTCAAATTCAAAGGGTATTTGCATTTTTGTAAGATTAAGAAATAATTGTTTGACACTTCCATCTATTGTGTAATCAATCTCAGGCAAGGTAGACCTATCAATAACTACTGCTGGTTGTTTTATATTATTTTCTTTTTTGTTAGATGTGGTAGCATTTTCATAATGTCTACCTCTCTTACCTCTTTTCTTTTTTTCGTATAATTGATTACGCATATAAACTATTCTTTTATTTGGTTATATATATATAAAATATTATATAAATAAAAAGGAAAATGTTTAATTACAAACGATTTTTATTAGAAAAATTATCAGATAGTGTTCTTGAATACTATATGCTTGATTGGGATAATAACATATTAAATATGTCAAGTATCATTCATGTTGACTATTTTCAAGATGGAAAATGGATACCAAAAGATTTATCAAGTTCTGAATTTGCTGAAATAAGAACACTTATTCGTAAAAGAAATGATGAAGATCAAACTGGATGGGGATTGAGAAATAATAATTATGATGATACATTTGATAGTTTTAGAGATAATAAAAATGGTATATCAACATTTATTACAGATTCTTTAGAAGCAATATCTAAGAAAAGTTTTGGTCCAGTTTGGAATAAATTCATAAAATGTATTGTTGATGGAAATGTATTTATGATTATTACAGCAAGAGGTCATGAACCAGAAACTATTAAATATGTTGTAAGATGGATTATATTCAATTATATTACAAATAAACAAAGAAAAATATTAGAAAAAAATCTAAGAAAATTCAATGTAATGTTTGATTTCGATGATAGTAATTTAGATTTTGAACAATTAATAGAAAATTATTTGGAAAAATGTGATTTTATAGGAATAAATTCTAAGTTTTTTAAAGAAAAATTCGGAAAAACTGGTAAATCCACAACTGCTGAACATTATAAAGCAATTGCAATTAGATATTTTACTGAAAAAATAAATAATTTCGGATTGCGAATAGGGAAAAAAGTAAAGGTAGGTTTTTCTGATGATGATTCAATTACAATTCAACATGTATATAAATACATGAAAAATGAACTATCATTGGATTTTCCAATAGATTATCATGTTTATCATACCAAAGATGGGGAAATAATTGAATTATAAACAAAAAAAAGGAGTATTATAACTCCTTTTTTATTTATTGGGCTGGTGCTTGTGGTGCTCCTCCACCTTGTACTGGTGTTTGTGGTGCTCCTCCACCTTGTACTGGTGTTTGTGGTGCTCCTCCACCTTGTACTGGTGTTTGTGGTGTTTCACCTCCGAATTGAGCTTCACCTTCACCTGTTTCACCTCCACTATTTTCACTACCGAAAAATGGTGCTCCTGGTCCAGTTGGTATACCACCTTCTTCCATAGAACCTTCCTCACCTGTTGGTTCACCTGCTAATGCTGCTTTTTCTTTTAATTTATATTTTTCATTTTCAGCAATATCCTCATCATTAAATTTCATAATATTTCTTACTATCCATTCAGTAGCAAACCAAGATTCACCTTCTGAATTTTGTAAATTACTTGTTAATGTTGAAGCAATAGTTGCTCTTTTTTCCAAATTACCCAAATATTTCCACTCTTCAAAAATTTCATTTGAATTAAATTCAACACCAAGTTCTTTAATAAAATTATGATCCTCCATTAATTCTGGAAAATCTCTCATCATTTGAATTTTAAGAGGTTTAACCATTATTTCTCTAAACACTGTTCTTAATCTTCTTATAAAATTATGAAATTTCATTTCATCTCTTGTTAAATCAGCAGCATCAGTATAAATATTACCACCACCAGATTCTGTTTCAAATCTTGAATATGGCATACGTGATGATCTTTTTAAATTATTCATAAACCAATTTAAAATCATATCTTCATTTAAATCATTACCACTAGGAGATTCAACAGTCATATCTGGTGTACCTTCATTTGATGATGGAAACCAAAAATCTTTACTGTGTGGCATTTGTGAAGAACCATTAGTGGACATAACACCTAAATTATCATCCCATGTTACTTCTTCATGATATTCTGACATTAATTGATAAATCTGTTGTTCTGCTTGTTGTCTTGAAAGACCACCAACAGGTATAATAAATTTTTTATAAACAGCAGCTTGATTAATATTGTATATTAATTTAGTTTGTTCTACTAATTTAAGTTGATTATATGGTCTGATAAGTGGTTCAACATAAGATGTTTCACCATAATCTTGATTATTACCATATGATAAATAAACAATTTGAGCATCAAGTAATATTCTTCTTAGTCTAGGATCATCTGGATATTGTATCCAGACAACAGTTCCAGATTCTGGGTCTGTTGCTGGTACTAATGTCATAGGATCGAGTTTTATTAAATCTGTTATATTTTTCTGTTTTTTATCATATGTAATTTCATATGCAACAAAACCATCTATTAATAAATCTCTCATCATATACCAAGCTTTAATACCATCATTAAAACCAAATACATTATAAAGTCTATCAAAATTTTCGTGTACCTTTTTTCTTATAACATCATCAAATTCTTCTGGTAAATCTTTTGAAAAACAGAATTTATTATTATCATCAAAAATAATAGCTTCATCTGATACTTGATTCAAAAAATCTCTTATTTCATCCTTTATAGAATATTGTCTTAAAATTTTTCTTTTATCAAAATATGAACGATCAAGATAAGCAATTGATTTTTTATCCAAAATTTTTGCTATAACTTTTTTAGTAAATAAATCATACATATATGGTCCTTGAACAACATTACCCATATTAGTATAAGACTGTGGGTCCTCATTTGCTCCAATAGCATAAGATTGATCCATTGTTTCTATGTCATAAGCTAATCCATAATTGCTTATTTTTCTTAACATTTTACTAAAAAATCCTTGGTTGGTTGGATTATATAAATTTTGTCCTTGCTGATTACCACCTTGTTGTCTATAACTAGCCATTTATTAAATTATAATTTTTATTTATATATAAATAAAAAATGGGTATAAATAATTTTAAATGAAAAATATACCTAACCAATTATTTTTATATGATATATTATATGCTCCTCTACAATTATTTTTAAAATCAATTCTACTTTTATATTTTAATGCTTCTATTTCACATTTATTATATGTCCAAATTTTATTAATTCGTTTTATCATATGTGAACATGTATCATTAATCCAATTATTTCTACATGATATTAAATATGCACTATTTGAAGTTGATTTAAATTCACTTTTTGTATTATATTTTAATGCTTCTTCTTTACATCGTTCAAATGTCCAATAATTTTTAGGTTTTTGTGTAGGAATCATATGTGAACATATATCATTTAACCAATTATTTTGATATGCTTTTGTATAACATCCACTACTATATTTATTAAAGTCTGTTTTAGATTTATATTTTAATGCTTCTTTTTTACAATTATCATAAGTCCATTTGGTATAAGAACTACCAATAGCACCAGTTTTAGCAATATTTAATATAGTCCATTTTTCATTCTTATATTGTTCTACATAAAATCCTTCTAATTTAATTGCTTTATTTACATCAATATAATCAGTTAATTGTTTTCTTACTGGTATTAAATTTGTTTTATTAATGTGTTTAGTTACTTGATCTTTATTATCACATTTTCTATTTTTTTGACGTTTATCTAAATTATATGTTAAACCAACATATACAGAATAATCAGAAAACTCATAACTATATATACACCTTTTAGATAAATTACCCATTAAATTCATATGCGAACATACATTATCTAACCATTTATTTTTACGTGCTTTATTATATGCACCATAACATTTTTTACTAAACTCAGTCCTACTTTTATATTTCAATGCTTCATCTTTACATTTATTATATGTCCAATAATTAGGTGGTTTTGTTAATTTTTTCATTATTAATTTTCAAATAATTTATAATTTGCTTCTATACTTTTTAATTTTTTATAATAATTTTGAACATCTTCTTCATATGTTTCATATACATTATCTAAATCACTAATAATTTTTTCTAATTTTTCTCTTTCTTCTGTACCTTTTTCGTAACTTTCCATTAAAGTTTTCATCAATGCTACATTAACTGGTCTTAAATGTACATGTATCATCAAATACATAAGATTAGTAGAAACACCAAATATCTCAGTTAACTTAGTTACATCAAATGCAGATATAGCGTAATTGTAATCACCATTATCCTTTAATGTATTATATATTTGCTCGAAATTAATCGGTATTGCTTTTTCTCTCATAAAATCAGGTGCATCCGCATTAAATTCAAATAGTTGCTTAGTTAAATCTTGTAACTTATTGAAATATAATACTTTATAATCGAATGGTAAATAATCTAAATTAATAGCATATAAAACATGTTTACCACTTTCTCTGACTCTATAATCAATTGTAAATATCGGACAATATAATTTATTACCATTAAAATCATAATTAATCAAATAAAATTTACCGACTTGAAGTTTAGCATGTGGAACTGACATAAACCAAGGTGTCTGTTTTCTTCTCATAAGAAATATATCTTTATTACAATCTTCTATGAGTTTTTGTAAATTATTATTATATTGACCTCTTAATGCTCTAACATAATAATCAAATGGGTGTCCGGGTTCAGTAATTAATGTCATTATTTAATTCTTATATTTAAAAAAAAATCATTTAACCAACCTTTACGATATGCTGTTGTATATGATCCATTATTCATATTATTAAATTCTGATTTATTTTTATATTTTAATGCTTCTTCTTTACATTTTCAAATATCTAATATCCTTTTGGTTTTCTTGCTTTTACTTCTGATATTTTTGTTTTTAATATTTTTTCTTTTTATAAGAACTTTTGGGTATAATTAATCCTTCTTTTATCAATCTATCCTCAGTTATAATAACAAACTCCATTCCATGTTTAGCTGCATAATCTACTGCCGCAGAAAATTTAAGTTTGTTTTTTATATAAGTTCTCACAGCATATTCATAATTTTCAAGTGCTTTAGCTGTTTCATTTTTAGGTTTTTCCGGTGGTTTTAATTCCGATGTTGGCTTAATTTCAGCAATAATTTGTTTGAAATTTAATGGATCACCATTTACACAAAGTTGGTAGTAATAATCGACATAATAACGATGCACTTTACCTCTTAAATCAGAATAAGTTATAATAGGTTGTTCGCAACCCCACTTAATAATTTTATCATTTGTATCTAAATATCTACAAAATGCTTGTTCCCAACTAGAACGAAATTTAATATCTATTGGATTTCCAATATATTTATCTGGATTTAATAATGTATATAATCCTTGTTTATATTTAGGATTCCATTTTGATTTATTACTACTCAAAATATAAAATATTATTTTTTAAAAGAATACCACCAAAGCCAGTATCCATAATATAATTATTAAAATAATATAAAGAAATTTTATTCTTTTATCTCTCCATACAGCTTTTTCTTTTTCATTTATAAATTCTTCAAGTCTTGATAATGTATTTTTTAAATTAAATAACGCCATATCATTTTTAATAATATAGTCATAAGCACCTTCTTTCATCATATTAGCAGCTACTTCAACATTTTCTTGACCTGATAATATTATAACTTTAACTTTTGGATTATTTTTATTAACAAAAGATAAAACATCACTACCATTTAAACCATCTTCTGATAATATATGATCAAGTATTATACAATCTGTAGTATTTATTTTAAGATAATTTACTACATCTTCTCCATTATGAAATAATTTAATATTTTCATAACCAATATTTTCTAAATTTATTTCTAACATTTTAGCATAATATATTACATCCTCAACTATATATAAATTTAATTTACGTTGTGGTTGCACTCCAAATATTTTATCAAAAATATTAATAAACCACTTTTTATTAATAATCATTACTTTTACATTATTTTTAATTATATATTAAAATAATCAATCTCATATCATTATAAACCTTATTATAAATAATATATAATTTTAAATGCAGAATATAGATGAAAATATTAATAAAAGATTATTAGAAATTAATGCTACTTTAAGAGAACCATTTATATACATTAATAATAAATCAAAATTAAAATTAAAGTGTAATAATGATAATCATGAATGGAATCCAAGTTATTATAGTTTAATAAATGGTAAAAGCAAATGTCCAAGATGTCAAGGTCAAATAATTTATGAATATGAAGCAATAGAAAGAGTTAATAAAAGATTATTAGAAATTAATGCTACTTTAAGAGAACCATTTAAATATATTGGAGTGGATAAAACTATATTAAAACTAAAATGTAATGTAGATGGTTATGAATGGAAAACTAAATATTCAAATTTTATAAATAATAAAACAAATTGTCCAAAATGTTCTCAAAAAGTATTAATTAAAGATGAAATATATAATAATATTAATAATAAATTAAAAGAAAAAAATATTTCTTTGCAAGAACCATTTATATACATTAATAATAAATCAAAATTAAAATTAAAATGTAATATAGATAATTATGAATGGGAAACTAAATATTTAAATTTTATAAATAATAATAAAGGATGTGCTAAGTGTGCTGGTATATTAAAATTAACACAAGAAGAAGTAGAAAAAATTGTAAATGATCAATGTTTAAAAATGAATTTTAAATTAAATAAATCATTTGAATATAAGAACACTCGTTCTTTAATATTAGAAATTAAATGTAATAATTGTAATCATATTTGGAATGTTCGATTTAATAACTTTATTTATCATAATAGTGGATGTCCAGAATGTAATATATCAAAAGGTGAACAAGAAATAGAAAAAGTATTAAAAGAATATGATATAAATTATATTAAACAAAAAACATTCAAAGATTGTAAATATATAAAAAATTTAAAATTTGATTTTTTCCTTCCTGAATTAAATATATGTATTGAATATGATGGAATACAACATTATGAAGCACTTGATTTTTTTGGTGGTGAAATAAAATTAAAAGAAAATCAAAATCGAGATCAAATAAAAAATCAATATTGTATTGATAACAATATTGATTTAATTCGTATTTCTTATTTGAATTTTAAAAATATTAAAAAAATATTATCAAACATTATGTAATCCTTTACCATCATTTGCTCTATCTATACTAATTATTTTGATAACATCATCATTATAACTCTTTTTATTATTAATCAAATTAATACCATCAGCTAATCCTCGTTTAAAAATTTCAGTGAAATAAGGGAAAGCAGATTCATATTTTTTATGATTAAAATTTTTCCAGTTTTGAAACATATGAAGTAATCCTTGTTGAATACAATCATTTCTATCATCTATTGTATTATAATTTCTTTCTTTTTTTCTAATTGTATTTTTTGCAATTAAAATTAATAATTGTTCTGCATTTGGTGTCAGTTTACCTTTACCTTTTGATACTACCATTTCGTAGTAAAGTTCTCTATCATCTAAATATTTTGACATTTTTCATAAAAATTTGTTTTTTAAAATTTTTTAATTTAATTTTGTATAATGGGAAATATTGTCCTATATATTTATTTTTTATCTTCTTTTCCCTTATATCAAAATATATACAAAAAAATCAATAAAGTTTTAATTTTAAATAAATAAACTATAAAACTTTTATATTATTATAATATATAATATTTAAATAAAAACCTCACATTATGGATTACAACTATTCAAAGAATAAGTTAGAACAAGATAACCTTAAAATTTTACGTTATGAACTTGATGAATGGAAAAAACGTCAGCAAAAAGGAAAAGAAGAATCAGAATTAAAAAAAATGGTCAAGAAATATTCACCTACTGAAATTCTTGATGAATTAGATATGGTAGATATTCAAAATTACATAAGAGCAAAAAAATTAAAGAAAATCAATGGAAAAATTTCATGATTTATTACCCATTGCTAATAGAATAAGTGCAGTATGTATAGCGGATGATATTATTGGTATGAGACCTGATGAAACATTAAAAGATGCAACAAATCGTTTTAAGTTAGAGAGACGTGTTAAAAAAATAAAGAAAATACAAAGTAAAACAATAAAGGAAGATTAATTATCTTCCTTTATTGTTTCTGTATTTCCACTGAGCATTGATATAAAATTATTACTTGGTAAATCAGCATCATTCATACCACCATGATATTTCCTTTTAGCTAAAAGACATTTTTTTTGCTTGTCATTTAGGTTCTTTCTTTCTTTAGGTCTTAAATATTTAGCTTCTTCTTTACGTTGAAGTTTTTCTTTTTCTTCTTTCTTATTCTCGTTTAAAAACTGTTCGAATTTAATTATCATTTAGGTAAATATTTTTTATATTTTTTGTTGAAATGAATTTCAACCACTATTATATATTAAAAAACACAAATCAGAATAATTAACCTTGATTTTCAATATATTTTCTGATTGTGTTTGGATTAGCATCTCCAATAGAACAAACAAAATAACCATCACTCCAAAATGTTCTTTCTTTCCAAAAATGATGAATAAGATAATTATAGTGTAATTTCCATATTTTGTTTGTTGATACTTGTTTTAATCTTCTTACAATTGAAGTTAATGATAATTTTGGTGAGTATGATATTAGAAAATGGATGTGATCTAAATCACTTTCCATTACTTCAATATCAAAATCAGAATTATCAGCAATATCTGATAAGATATTCTTCATATTAACATTAATGTTATTTGTTAATAACTTTTTTCTATACTTACAAACAAATATCAAATGGCACTTAATCAAATACTTACTATGATTATTTCTTGAATAATTTTCCATATTTTACAATTTTGTTAAACTTTTTGTAAAAACAAAGATATAAAAATTATATATAATATCAAAATTATTATTATCTTTATAGTATGAAAATAATTAAAAAATCATATAAGTTTGAATTACACCCTAATAAGGAACAAAAAACCTTGTTAGATAAACACTTTGGGTGTAATAGATTTGTATTCAATTATTTTTTGAACCAAAGAAAAGATGAATATCTTAATAATAAGAAAACATTAACCTATAATACTCAGGCAAAATCATTAACTAAATTAAAAAAATTAGAAGAATATGAATGGTTGAAAGAAATTAATTCACAATCTTTATAACATTCATTGAGGCATCTTGATACTGCTTATGTTAATTTTTTTAGAAAAACAGCAAAGTTCCCAAGATTCAAATCTAAAAAAGATAAGAATAGTTTCCATATTCCACAACATATAGTTTTAGAAAACAAAAAATTATATCTTCCCAAATTCAAAAGTGGAATAAAAGTTAATTTATATTTAGATAATATAACAAATATAAGAAATTGTAGTATATCAAAAACACCACTTGGTAAATACTATGTTAGTTTCTTATGTGAAGTTGAATATAACCCTAAACCAAAAACAGGGAAATCAGTTGGTATTGATCTTGGATTGAAAGATTTTGTAATTACATCAGATGAAAAGGTATATGAAAATCATAAATATACTAAAAAATATGAAAAAGAATTAAGAAAATTACAACAACATCTTTCAAGAAAAGTAAAGGGAAGTAGTAATAAAGATAAAGCAAGATTGAAAGTAGCAAAACTCCATCAGAAGATAAGCAATTCAAGGGGTGATTTGTTACATAAAGTAAGTTGTGAATTAGTTAATAACTATGATGTAATTTGTAGTGAAGATTTGAATGTAAAAGGTATGGTAAAAAACCATCACTTAAGTAAATTTATATCAGATGTTGCTTGGGGAACATTCTTAATATATCTAAAATACAAATGTGAATGGAATGATAAAAAGTTAGTAAAGATTGATAGATTTTTTCCATCAAGTAAGATGTGTAATAAATGTAATCATATCAATCAAGATTTAACTTTGAAAGTTAGGGAATGGACTTGCCCTTCTTGTAATACAATACATAATAGAGATATTAACGCATCAAAAAACATTTTAAGGGAAGGTTTAAACCTTCTATCGTTAGGAACTAGCGATTACACTTGTGGAGGCGGAGGTTACGAAGCCAGTGAAGCAAGAAACAACTAAATCTTTAGTTTAGTTGTAGTTCATACCTTTCATAAAATTATTTTGAAATGAATAATTCAATAATTGCTCCGCATCTACATTCATGTTAAGTAAATCTTCATCTGACTTACCTACCATTAAATCTCTGATACTTTCGTTTACAAACTTATTATATTTAACTATCATTATATAAATTTATTTTTAATAAAAAAGGGAGATTAATAAATCTCCCCTTTATATATTAAAACATCAAAATTAAATTTTCTTTTTCTCAGCGTTCTTTTCGTTTTTAATATCTTGTAACGTTTTATTCAAATTATGTTTATAAATTAAAAGATTATCAAAAGCAGCTTTAAGTTCTGATGATTCTGTCATTAAGTCACCTACTTCTTTTAATGCTTCGATTGATTCATTAACTTCTTTCATTTTAAGTTCAATAGCTTGTTCTTTATCTTCAAGTTTTCTAAGCTGTCTAAGTTCTTTAGAAAGTTTATTTTCGAAGAATGGAGTAAGGTCATATTCCATTTCTCTCTGTACATCCTGAATAAGCTGATTAACTGAATCATATTCGAAAAGTGATGAACCAGTTCTTTTGTCAACATTATAAACATACATTTTATCTTTATAATTGAAAGCAAAGGTTTCAGTTAAAGGTTTCTTTAATGATGTTACTTTAATAGCTACATCTAAATCGACTATTTTATCAAGATTACTTGATACATTCTCAATAATATGATAATAATTTTTCTTCATGAAAGGTACAAGTGGTGAGTTGAATAAATCTTCAAGTGTTGATTCTTTATCAGTTTCCTCACCGTTTAAGAATAATCTATTGTCCATACTTAAACTAATGCAAAGGTTTTCATCAATCTGAAATTTAATAGTTTCTTTATCAAAATCTGAAAGTTTCATTGCATGTTCAAGTGTTTCTAATATTTTAAGTTTTTCTGGATCACTAACATGATCAGCTAAGATACACTGCTGAATAGCACCTTCTTTTAATAAAAACCATCTGTCACCTACGAATGCAATATGTCCACCGTCAACTGATTCAACAATAGTGAATACTTTTGTTGCAGTTGCACCATTTGAATTGAAGTTCTGTCTCTGAATAGGATTTTGCATAAGATTTGCGCAGAATACTTTAATCTCAGGAACCCAATCATACATTGAGAGTTCATTAACTACTGATTCCATTCTTGCTTCATCTGTGTCTTTTGAAATTGTATCAAGTATTTTCTGAAGTGGGTCTCTGTATAACATACCGTAGTTCTTTCTTTCTACTTTTTTATACAAATCTTTAAGATCATAAACCAATGGTTTAGCATCAAGTTCTTCATCCATACTTTCAACTAACTTCTTGACATCATTGTCATAACTGTATATTGATAGGTTTGCTTTTAATGATTCAGTCAATTCTTTCTCTGACATTTTATCAAATTGATATAAGTGTTTTTCAACAACAGAAGATATTTCTAACTGATCTAATGTTAGGGAGTTTTTGAAATTAAATAAATCGAATTTCCAATTTTTCATTTTTATATTTATTTGTTTTTTAAGACATTAGCAAAAGCTCATATCTTGCATCTTTTCCATTTTTTTTCTTTAGAAAATCTATATCTATATATTAAGAAAAAATATTAATTTTTTCTTATTTTAAACTTTATGATGCTTTTGATCATATAAGTTAATGGTAAAATAAAATAAATAAAATAAATAAAATTATGAATAGAAAATTTGATTACGATGACATTAATTTAATTCCGAGATACAGTACGGTAGATAGCAGACAAGAATGTGATACAAGTGTAGTAATTGGAAAATATACTTTTAAAAATCCAGTGATACCAGCAAATATGGAATCAGTAATAAATGAGGATTTAGCAAAAATATTAGCAAAAAGTAATTATTTTTATATAATGCACCGTTTTAATATTGATATTAAACAGTTTATTATAAACATGAAAAATGAAAATCTTATTACATCTATATCAATAGGTGTAAATCAAGATTCTTATGATTTACTTGATGATTTGATAAAATGTAATTTGATACCTGATTATATTACAGTAGATATAGCTCATGGACATTGTAAAAAAATGAAACATATGATGAAATATCTTAAAGAAAATTATAAAGATACTTTTATTATAGCAGGTAATGTATCAAGTATAGAAGGAACTATTGACTTAGATAACTGGGGTGCTGATGCTATAAAGGTCGGTGTGGGACCGGGTTGTTTTGTTCCAGATAGTAAAGTATTAACATTAAACGGTTATAAAAAAATAATAGATATTGATAAAAATGATTATGTCCTAACACACAAAAATAGATTTAAAAAAGTATTAGAAAAACATATATACATAGAAAAAGAATCATTAATAAAGATAAATGATTTACCACCATGTACAGAAACACATGAATTTTATGTTATAAATAAAAAAGATAAATTAATTATTAATGAAGAAAATATTGAGAATTATGCTTATTGGATAAAAGCAGAAGATTTAAGTAAAGAAAAACATCTATTAATAAAATATTAAACAACGTCCAATTCCAGTCTTTTTTCTTTTTATATATAAGAAAAAAGTACTGAAAGATGAAGATATTAATAGATAATAAATTATTATTAGAAAGGAAAAAAATAAACAATATAATATTATATTACTTAGAAAATGGAGATATATTAAAGACTAATGAAATAAACGAGTTTAAAATTATATGTGATAAATGTAAATCTGAAAGTACTTTAAAAATATATCCAACAACTACAAAGGATCATTATTTATGTTCATCTTGTAGAAACAAAGGAGAATTAAATCCGATGTATGGTAAAAAGTGGTCTGATGAATTAAAATCTGAAAGGAGTTTAATGTATATAGGTGATAAAAATCCCATGTTTGGTAAGTCAATTTATGATATTTGGATTAATAAATATGGTAAAGATATAGCAAATATAAAATTAAAAGAACATGCAGAAAAAGCATCATTAAATTCAAAAGGTATTAACAATGGTATGTACGGTAAAATTTTCTATCAACAATGGATTAAATTATACGGAGAAGATATTGCAAATGAAAAATTAAATATTTATCGTAAATCAAAATCCAAATGGATCGATGAACACAAAGAGCATTTAGAAAAAATGATTATTAATTCACATAAAAAAGTATATAGAAAAACAAGTATAGAAAAAGAAGTAGAAACCTTTCTAATAAATAATAAAATTAATTATAAATATAATTTTATTTTAAATAGATATCAATTTGATTTTTTATTGAATGATTATAATACGATTATAGAAGTTCAAGGAGATTATTGGCACGCAAATCCATTATATTATTCAGATACAAATATTAATTTAAAGAAATTAAATGAAATTCAAAAATATAAAGTAAGTATGGATATAATTAAAAACGATTTTATCAAAAATAATTATAACATTATATATTTATGGGAAACAGAAATAAAAAATAAAACATATCAAGAGAAATTATGGAATTTATTGAAATTGAAAAAATAGAAAGAATAATTTATAACGACACTGTTATAGATTTATCGGTAGATAAAGATCAGTCTTATAATATTGATGGTATTATAGTACATAATTCAGCATGTACTACATATCCTACCACTGGTTTTGGAAGTAGAAATATACAAGCATCAGTTGTTAATGAATGTGCAAGTGTAACAAAAAAATTAATTATAGGTGATGGTGGTATTAAATCACCTGCTGATATAAGTAAGTCTATGGTATTAGGTGCTTCACTTGTAATGGTTGGTGGTATGTTGTCATGTTTTATTGATTCACCTGGTAAAATAGTTGAGATCGATGATGTTAAATATAAAGAATTTTATGGTAGCGCATCAGCAAGACAGGGAAATAAAACAAGTAGAATTGAAGGTACTGTTAAATTAAATAAAATGAAAAATGTAACAATACTTGAATATTTAGATTATTTAACAGAATGTTTACAAAGTGCAATAAGTTATGGAGGCGGTAAGAAATTATCTGATTTACATTCAGTAAAATGGATTTATTAAATTATGATATTATGGGAAAATAGAAATTACTTTTAATAAAGATATTTTATCTATAACATAAATTAATAAGAAATTAAATAACATATATACAACTAATGATTATGTATATTTAAAAGAATTTATTGTATTTGATCCAAATAATATAGAAAACTCTCTTGCTAATTATAGCGAAGAAAGATTGAACGAAAATACACAAAACTTTAATTTGTGTATTTTTTTTAATTTATTTGGATAATTTATTTATTTGATATATCTTTGTATTTCATTTCAATTATTAACTAAATAAAATAAATTATGCCAAATTACAAAAACAATTCAACATTTCAAGCAAAAGATTTCTGGATGCTTGCTGTTATGTCTTTATTTACATGGTTCGTAATGTTCGCATTTATGCCAACATTTAAATACGGATTTGTTGGTCTACCTATAATGGTACTTTTTTATGGTGTTATTATGATACTATATGATAATCATGAATCATCATGGCGTTTTAAGATTGGTCTTGGTGCAATTATAGCTGGATTGGTATTTATAACATTAGTTCCACTATTTACTACATCATTATTTTTGTGGAAATCAGACCGATATAGAGCACAAATAGGTAATGTCGTTCAGAAAACTTTTTCAGAAGATTTCAGTCCTATATCTCCAGAGGAAATTATAATAATTGATGATAGTGTAGCACGAAAATTAGCTGATAAGAAACTTCAGAATGATAATTTTGCACTTGGTAGTCAAGTTAGGATAGGTCATTTTACATTACAAAAAGTTATGCAAAATGATCAACCTTTTAT
>Ga0172381_10001320_pt1 | contig 29439 bp, 27 predicted proteins | sample Leawel6488metaG_FD_119754 | JGI IMG/M metagenome (GOLD analysis project Ga0172381, IMG submission 119754) | Leachate microbial communities from a municipal landfill in Southern Ontario, Canada - Leachate well 64-88 metaG | ecosystem: Engineered > Solid waste > Landfill > Unclassified | place... | reverse complement strand
GGCCTAGGCAGGGTGTCCGTAGAATTGAGAAGCACGAACCATAAGTTCCTCGAGATAGTGCTGCATTTGCCGGAAGGTTCGCTCTCCATAGAAGAGCGTATTAAGAAGACGATTGAGGCTAAAGTCAAGCGCGGGAGGGTTACCTGCGCGTTAAATATGAAAGGCGGCAGGGGAGGCGATGTTTTTATCAATAAGCCGCTCTTAAAGAATTACCTCTACAAGATAAACCGCGTGAAAAAAGAGTTTAAAATAAAAGAAGGGTTAGGCCTGAATACCCTGATACTCTTGCCCGGGGTATTAACCCTGGAAGAAGAGAGGGCGAGCCCGGAAAATATTTGGCCAAAATTGAAGAGAGCCTTAAGCATGGCTGTCGGTAATTTAGCCAAGACGCGCTCTAAAGAAGGAGAGGCCTTGCAGGGTTATTTAAAAAAGCAGGCGGAGGCGTTAAGGGATGAGCTGGTGGCGATCAGGCTCAGGCTTAAGGCCGAACTTCAGAAAAAACTTAAGAATTTTGCTACGGATGAAGAGCGCGGGAATTTCCTGAAAGATACCGATACGACGGAAGAAGCGGACAGGCTTTCTTTCCACATTCGCAATTTTAAAAACCGGCTTATTAAAGGCGGGGTGATCGGCAAGGAATTGGATTTTATCGCCCAGGAGATGCAACGGGAAGCAAATACCATGGCCGCTAAGACCTTTGATGTCTCTGTCTCAGCCAAAGTCCTTAAAATGAAAAGCCTGATTGAGAAGATCCGCGAACAGGCGCAGAATATAGAGTGAAAGGACAACCAGGATTGCTATTCATTATCTCGGGGCCGTCGGGTTCAGGAAAGACCACACTGTTAAAAAAGGTTCTTTCCCGTAAGGCCTTACGCCATAAACTGGCCAAATCTATATCCGTAACTACCCGGCCCAAGAGGTCAGGAGAGCGTCAAGGGGAAGATTATTTCTTTGTTAGCCCCGAGGCTTTCCGGCACCTAAAGAAAGCCAAAAAAATCCTTGAATGGACCAAGTATTTAGGTTATTATTACGGCACTAAAAAGGATTTTCTTGAGGAGAACCTAAAGAGCGGCAGGCACTTAGCGCTCTGCCTGGATATCCGGGGGGCGCTTAAGCTAAAAAAGCTTTTCCCCGGAAATACGGTTATGATATTTATTGACCCTCCGTCGCTAAAAGAGTTGCGCAAGAGGATTGAGGGCCGCTGTTGCAGGACCAAGCCGGAGGAAGTAAATAAGCGGGTGAGTCTGGCAAAAGCCGAATTGCAAAATTCCCGCAGGTACGACTACGTTGTAAAAAATAACAATTTAACTCGATCAACGGCTAGGCTGGGTGGTATTATATTAAATAAGATAAGAGTTGTAAAACAATAGCGAGGTGCAGCTGATGGGATACGTGGAAAGAGAAAAGATGCTGGATAGAAGCGAGAATTCAATTTATAAGTTGGTGAATTGTGCGGCGATGCGGGCATTAGAGATAGCCGAAGGCCAGCCCAAGCTTACAGATGATAAGGCATCCACTAAACCTTCTACTATTGCCCTGCATGAGATTTCTCAGGGTAAGGTAGAATGCAAAAAATTAAAACCTAAAGAGTAACTTATGGCCGTAAAAGTAAAGAATATTATTTTAGGCGTAACTGCGAGTATTGCTATTTATAAAGCCTGTGAGCTATTACGCAGATTAAAGGATGCGCGTTTTGCGGTCACAGTAATCCAGACCCGCGAATCCGAGGAATTGATTAAACCTATTGTTTTTGAAAGCCTTTCCGGAAACAAGGTCTATTGCGGATTATTTGCAACGCCCGAGGCCTGGAGGATTGAGCATGTATCTTTAGCCGCCAAGGCAGATTTAATCCTGGTCGCTCCAGCCACCGCCAATATTATCGCTAAGATCGCTGGCGGTATCTGCGACGATATGCTGACCTGCACGATCTGTGCTTCCAAAGCGCCTGTTCTAATCGCTCCGGCGATGAATGAGAATATGTATGTAAACAAGATCACGCAGGCTAATATTATAAAATTGAAAGCCCTAGGTTATAAATTTGTTGGCCCGTGTAAAGGAAAGCTGGCTTGCGGCGATATCGGCCTTGGCTGCCTGGCAGAGGTAGAGGTAATCCTTAAAGAAGTTAATAAAATTATTTGAAATTTGGCGACGTAGCCAAGTGGCAAGGCAGCTCTCTGCAAAAGAGCTATTCAGCGGTTCGAATCCGCTCGTCGCCTGTAAAATGAATAACCGGGCAAGTGGTGGAATGGCATACACGACAGACTTAAAATCTGTTGGCCGCAAGGTCGTGAGGGTCCGACTCCCTCCTTGCCCATAAAAGTTTTGGGCTCATAGCTCAGCTGGTTAGAGTGTCTCCTTGACATGGAGAAGGTCGGTGGTTCGAGTCCACTTGAGCCCACCATTTAAAACAATGAGCGATAAAATGAATTTGGAAACTTTAAGACATTCTTGTTCGCACGTAATGGCAGAGGCCGTTAAGGAGCTTTGGCCGGGGATAAAATTAGGAATTGGCCCGGCGATAGAAGACGGTTTTTATTATGATTTTGACACTTCGGCTGCGCTCAGCGCAGGTAGGCAAGAGGCCTTTACCGATGAGGATTTAGCTAAGATTGAAAAAAAGATGGCGGAGATCATCGCTAAAAATGAGCCGTTTATCAGGGAAGAATTGGAGAAAAAAGCAGCCTTAAGTTTATTTAAAAAATTGGACGAGCCCTACAAAATAGAATTAATTAATGCCTTAGCCGATACGCAAATCTCAATTTACCGTACTGGTACAAAATTTGTGGATTTATGCCGCGGCCCGCATATTACATCTACCGGTAAAATCAAGGCCTTTAAGTTACTCTCTGTTGCCGGAGCATATTGGCATGGGATAGAAACCAACCCCATGCTCCAGCGGATTTACGGGACTTGTTTTGAGAGTAAAAAAGAGCTGGATGAGCATCTTAAAAATTTAGAAGAGGCGAAATTACGCGACCATAGAAAGTTAGGCCCTAATTTAGAGTTGTTTGATATCTATCATGAAGAAGCAGGGGCAGGCCTAGTTTTTTACCACCCCAAAGGCGCTCTTTTACGCATGCTCATTGAAGATTATGAGAAGCAGGAGCATCTCAAGCGCGGGTATCAGCTTGTAATTACCCCGCACATTATGCAGGCGGATCTTTGGAAGACCAGCGGCCATTATGATTACTACAAAGAAAATATGTATACCTTGAATATAGATAAACAGGAATACGTGTTAAAGCCGATGAACTGTCCGGGGCATATCTTAATATACAAATCTAAGACCAGAAGCTATAAGGACTTGCCTATCCGCCTCTTCGAGTTAGGGACGGTCTACCGTCATGAAAAAGCCGGAGTTCTGCACGGTTTGTTGCGCGTGCGTGGATTTACCCAGGATGACGCGCATATATTTTGCCTGCCGGAACAGCTAAAAGCCGAGATCAAGGCGGTTATGGATTTTGTCTTTGATACGATGAAGGTCTTCGGGTTTAATGCTGTGAGTATTGAATTAAGCACCCGGCCGCAAAAATCTATCGGCTCAGACCAGGACTGGAAAAAGGCAACCCAGGCCCTGGAAGAGGCCTTAAAAGAAAAAGGGTTGGCTTATGATATTAACGAGGGTGACGGGGCTTTTTACGGCCCGAAGATTGATATTAAAATAAAAGATGCTTTGAAGAGAAAGTGGCAGTGTGCGACAATCCAATGCGACTTTGCTCTCCCTAAAAGATTTAATCTGGCTTATGTTGATAATGCCGGCAAGGAACAACAACCAATAATGCTGCACCGGGTTTTATTGGGCAGTTTAGAGCGCTTTGTAGGAACTTTAATCGAGCATTATAACGGGGATTTGCCTCTGTGGCTGGCACCGGTTCAGGCATTGGTTATTCCAATCAAAGATACGGTTATGGATTATACTCAAAAAATTGAGCAGGCACTTAAAACACAAGGTATCCGCGTTGAAATAGACAGCCATAACGAAACTTTGGATAAAAAAATTCGTAATGCCGAGATAAATAAAGTGCCCTACTCTCTGGTAGTTGGTGAACGCGAAGAAAAAGCCGGTTTAGTCAGTGTCCGGAAAAAAGGCAAAGGTAATATCGGCGCATTGGGCCTGGATGAGTTTATAAAAAAAATAAAAGAAGAAATAGAAAAGAAGGCCGCTTAATACAAGGAAAGGGAGGTGGTTGCGATAAAAAAATTTATCCGTATTAATGACAGAATTCGCGTTCCTCAGGTAAGAGTTATTGGCCCGGACGGTAACCAATTAGGGGTAATGGCGATACAAAGGGCAATAGACCTGGCTAATCAGCATGAGCTGGATCTGGTGGAAATAGCTCCTTCGGCTAATCCTCCGGTCTGCCGAATCATTGACTACAGTAAATTTAAGTATGACGAAGAAAAGAAGGAGCGCGAGGCCAAAAAACATCAGAAGCAGGGTAAATTAAAAGAGATCCGCCTAAAACCCAACATTGATGAGCATGATTTTGAAACCAAACTAAAACACGCGGCCACTTTCTTAAAGAAGAAAGATAAAGTTAAAATTAACCTGTTTTTCCGCGGACGGCAGATGGAGCACATAGATTTAGGAAGAAAGGTGGTCGATAAATTCATTAAGGATATACAGAGTGACGGACAGGTAGAGAAACCGCCAATGATGGAAGGCAGGATTATGTCTTTTGTTGTTGCGCCTAAATAACGGAAAGGGAGAAATGGGAAAATTAAAAACCAAAAAAGGGGTGGCTAAGAGGTTTAAGCTTACTAAAAAAGGGAAGATTAAATATTCCTGCGGCGGTAAGAGCCACCTTGCCTCCAGCAAGAAGGGGAAGAGGATAAGAAAACTGCGTAAAAGAGATGTTTTAAATAATAATAAAGAAACCAAGTATCTTAAACGGATGCTGCCTTACGGTTAGAAAAGGAGTAATTCATGGCGAAGATTAAACACAGCACAGCAACACGCAGAAGGAAAAAGAGATTATTAAAAAAGACCAAAGGTTTTTTTGGCGATAGGTCCAAGCAATTCCAGCAGGCGCGCCGCGCGTTGATGCATGCCTTAAAATATGCTTACCGTGACAGGCGTAATAAAAAGAGAGAGATACGTTCCCTGTGGATTGCGCGCATTAATGCTGCAGCCCGCGCCGAAGGCCTTACCTACAGCGCTTTTATCAATGGCCTTAAGAGATCTAAAATAAGTTTAGACCGCAAGATTTTAGCGGATCTGGCGGTAAAGGATAATGCGGCTTTTAAAAAAATAGCAGGGTTAATCAAGAAATAGAAGGGTTAAAAGGAGCGTTATTTTGATGGACATTAAGGCTGTTAGTGCCCAGATAGATGCGGATATCCAGGAGATCAATTCTCTCGAAGCGCTGGAGCAGTTCCGCCTGAAATATTTAGGCAGGAAAGGCCTAGTCGCTGAACTGACTAGTGCCATACCCGGCCTGCCTCAAGAAGAGCGCGCCAGGTTTGGGCAGGAAGTTAACGCCCTTAAAAATAAACTCCTTAGCCTTATTGCAGAAAAACAAAAAACACTTGCCGGATCTTCCGGGCAAGCCGCGCAAGCCGCTGGCGACCTGGGCATGCCGGGGATTAGCCAGAGCCTGGGGCAGCTTCATCCTCTTACTCAGGTTACCGATGAGATTTGTGCTATCTTTAACCGGATGGGGTTTTCCATTGTTGAAGGCCCGGAGATAGAAAGCGAATATAATAATTTTACCGGTTTGAATATCCCCTTGGAGCATCCTTCCCGCGAAGCTTTCGATACCTTCTATCTAAAGAATTATACCAAGATGCTTCTGCGCAGCCATACCTCTCCGGTGCAGGTGCGGCAGATGAAGGAGCAAAAACCGCCCCTGGCCATAGTTGTCCCTGGCCGCGTTTATCGGCCGGATGCCGTAGATGCCGCGCACTCCTTTATGTTCCACCAGATAGAAGGTTTTATGGTAGATACAGGCATAAAGTTTTCCGACCTGAAAGGGATTTTAGAAATGTTTGCCCAGGCAGTATTCGGCAACGATATTAAGATGCGTTTCCGGCCGCACTTTTTCCCTTTTACCGAGCCGTCGGCAGAGGTAGATATATCCTGTATAATTTGCAAAGGTAAAGGTTGTTCTGTCTGCGGCAGGAAGGGATGGCTTGAGATTTTAGGCTCGGGCATGATTCATCCCAATGTATTTAAGCACGTGGGCATTGACGCTGATAAATATACCGGTTTTGCTTTTGGCCTGGGGATAGAAAGAATCGCTATGCTTAAGTATGGGATTAACGACATAAGGTTATTTTTTGAAAACGACCTCAGGTTTTTAAGGCAATTCTAAAATGAAAGTCACTTATAATTGGCTAAAAGAGTTTGTGGATATTAAAATCCCGGCTAAGGAGTTGGCAGATAAACTGACCATGGCCGGATTAGAGGTTGTTTCTCTTGAAGAGAAGGCGGGGGATTTTGTTTTGGAAATAGAAATTACCTCCAATCGCCCGGATTGGTTAAGTGTTTTGGGCGTCGCCAGAGAAGTGGCCGCGATAACCAGGAGAGAACTCAAGGCTAAAAACCCAAAACCTGAAACTAAAATCGCCAAGGGTAACTTAAGAATTGAAATTGAAAATAAAAAAGACTGCTTCCTCTACACCGCCAGGATTATCCGGGGCATAAAAGTCGGGCCCTCTCCGGAGTGGTTAAGAAAAAGACTGGAATTAGTGGGCTGTCGCAGCGTCAATAATATCGTGGATATCACAAATTACGCGTTATTGGAATCAGGAGAGCCTTTACACGCCTTTGATCTGGACAAGTTGAATCCGGAAAAAATAGTTGTGCGCCGGGCAAAGGCAGGAGAAAAAATAATTACCCTAGACGGACAAGCTCGGAATTTAAATAATAATGTTTTGGTTATCGCTGATAAGGCCAAAGCGGTAGCTATTGCCGGAGTGATGGGCGGCCAAGAGACCGAGGTTACTCTGGACACCAGGAATATTTTATTAGAAGCGGCGGTTTTTGATCCTATTGTTGTGCGCCGCTGCCGTCAGGCGCTGGGCTTACAAAGCGAGTCAAGCTACCGGTTTGAAAGAGGCGTGGATCTGGGCATGGTTGAGCAAACTTCTTTAAGGGCAGCGCAATTAATCCGCGAATATTGCTTTACGCAAGGGGTTTTTTTTAATTCCTCCGGTTTGGCCAAATGCAAAGAGAGAAGCGTTAAATTAGATACGGCTCGGGCCGCAGAAGTTTTAGGGGTAACTATAGCTCCTGCGAAAATAAAGCAGGCTCTCTCCAGGCTGGGATTTGCCATTAAACAGAAAGCCAAAAATATTTTGGATGTTGGGGTGCCGTCTTTCAGGCAGGATGTAAAATTAGAAGTAGATCTCATTGAAGAATTAGCCCGTATTTTCGGTTATGAGCGTATACCGGTGAGCTTACCCGCAGTTAAACCACAGGTAACGGCAAACGCAAAAAGAGCTTTAACTTCTGCCATAAAGGAGATACTCGTTGGCCTGGGGTTGAGCGAAGTGATTACTTACAGCCTGACGGACAAATTAACATTAAATAGTTTAGGCTTTGGCCTTGGTGTTCAGCCGATAGAAATCCTGAATCCTTTAAGCCAGGAGCAGGAAGTCCTGCGTCCGACGCTTATCCCTGGGTTAGGCCGCGCAGTCAGCCTGAACTTTAATCAAAAACAGGAATATGTGGCTATTTTTGAAGTTTCTAATATTTTCCTGGGCGAAAACAAACCCCAGGAAGAGCTCACTTTAGGCATTGCTTTGAGCGGAACAAAGTCTTTCCTGCTTGAGCAGGGCCTGGTTAAAGATGAAGCCGGTTTTTTAAATTTAAAAGGCATAGTAGAAACAATTTTTGCCAGGCTCGGTATCAGCGGCTACACATTAAATAACCAGGGCAGTTCCGCTGAGATACGCATTCAGAACGAGAAGGTTGGCCTGATGTTGAGCCTTAGTCCCCAGTCTTTAAATAAATTAAACATTAAAAATAAGAATGTTTTTATGCTGGAGCTTTCTTTGGATAAGATTTTATCTTTTACCAGGCGGGATAAAAAATTCATTCCTCTCCCTAGATATCCCGGGATAGCCAGGGATATAAGCTTTATCCTGAAAGAGGGCTTTTCCGTCCAAGCAATACTGGTTTTGCTAAAGGAAACAGGCCGGCCGTTATTAAGCGAAGTTAGAATTACGGATTATTATAAAGGTAGGCAGATTCCTGTCGGGTACAGGGGCCTGACTCTCTCCTGTTTTTATAGTTCTAACGAACGCACCCTGGCAGAGAACGAGATCCAGCCTACGCATGAGCTGCTTTGTGCGGAGCTCGTCCGGAAATTTGGAGTTAAGCTAAGATAGTCTGGGTACGTTCGGCGGCTACCCTGGCAAATCCTAAACTTTACCTGCGCCAGCAAAGGATTGATTTTCCTATTGGCATGTGTTATAATATTTATAGGAAAGAAAAGCTCTTTAAAATATCCCTGCAGTGCTCGTTGGAACTTTGATAATTGTTGAACCAACACTAATTTCAAGGGCGCCCGTTAGGGCACCCACCTGAAACCAAAACGGTTCAGACTATTCAGTCCAACGGCACTTATGCGGGGATTTTTTTGCCGCAGAAAGCGGCACACTGAACCATCCGCTAGGTTCGGGTGTTATAAATTATGGATCTTTTTATCGAAGAAAAGAAAAAAGATTTAAAGAAACTACCCCTGGCAGTGCGGATGCGGCCGAAAACACTGGATGAGTTTGTCGGCCAGGGCCATATTTTAGGAAAGGGCAAGCTCCTGCGCCGGGCCATCGAAGCAGACCGTTTAAGTTCCGTAGTTTTATTCGGGCCTCCGGGAATAGGTAAGACCTCCCTGGCCTGGTGTATCGCTAATCTTACCAAGGCCTATTATGTCTCTATCAATGCTACGACCTCCAATGTCGATGAGTTGAGGAAGATCATTGCCGCGGCCAAACAAAAAGAAGCCAATGCCGCCCAAAAAACCATCCTTTTTATCGACGAAATCCACCGTTTCAATAAAGCCCAGCAGGATGTTTTATTACCCGATGTAGAAGACGGTAACCCGATATTAATCGGCGCTACTGTCCACAATCCGTTTTTCTCGCTGGCCTCGCCGCTTTTGTCGCGTTCGCTCGTCTGCGAATTAAAATCCTTAAAGGAAAGTGAAATTTTAGCTATCTTAAATTCCGCCATAAAGAATAGCGAGCGCGGATTAGGCAATCTAAAGGTTAACGCGGATAAGAAAGCCCTGGGGTTCCTGGCGAAAATTTGCGAGGGGGATGCCCGTCGGGCACTTAACGCTTTAGAAGTTGGCGTTTTAACCACGCCTAAATCCAAAGACGCAAGCATTGATTTTAATCTGGAAGTAGCCCAGGAGTCAATTCAGAAAAAAGCGGTTGTTTATGACCATGATGAGGATGCGCATTATGATACTGCTTCGGCTTTTATCAAGTCTATGCGCGGCTCAGATCCGGACTCGGCACTTTATTGGATGGCGAAGATGCTCTATTCCGGAGAGGACCCTAGGTTCGTTGCCCGCCGGGTTTGCATACTGGCAGCCGAAGATGTGGGAAATGCCGATCCTCTGGCCCTAGTGCTGGCTAACGCCGCTTTGCAGATTGCCGAATTTGTAGGAATGCCGGAAGCCCGCATTCCCCTGGCCCAGGCAGTAATCTATGTTTCCTGCGCGCCTAAATCTAATGCCAGTTATTTAGCTATTGATAAAGCTCTGTACGATATAGAAAATAAAAAGGTCCAGGAGGTCCCTGACCACCTTAAGGATGCTTCTCTGGACGCCGAAGCCTTAGGACATGGCCAGGGTTACAAATATGCCCACGATTATCCGGGGCATCATGTGCAACAGAAATATACCCGTAAAAAAGTCCGCTATTATGAGCCGACTAATATGGGTTATGAAGCAAAAATCAAAGAGCGTTTGGAAAAGCTGCGCCATGAACAGGAAAATTTAAAATGAGCCCGGCAATCACAATTTTACTGGTACTGGGGATCGCAATGGTAACTTACGCTGTTTATATTGTATTCATTCCTTCAGACTCAGGAGCTAAGTCTAAAAAGAAATCCGGCGCTGAAGCAAAGGACCCGATGTCCGAGTTTAAAGAAAAAAGGATTTTAAGGCTGGAGGCAGAGGTCAAAACCTTAGAGGCCGGGGCCGAGAAAACTAGGTCAGAATATGAAAAAGAAAAATTCCGTTTTCAGGAGGCTATAGGCAAGCGTGAGCAGTTAGAACAGGAATTAAAGCGCAGAGAAGATTGGGTGGCTACTTCTGAAGAGATGCTGAACAAGGTCAAAGCGGAAAACGCGGAGTTGAAAAATAAGTTTGTGGCTAAAGAGGAAGAATTACAGCGGGAATTCACCAAAAATGTAAATTCGGTAAGAGAAGTAAGAGAGCTGAACGATAAGATCAAGCTGCTGGAGAAAAATATTAAGGAGCAGTCTGAGCAGATAGAGATACAGAAGCATAAAATCGAAAAATATCTTCAGGATATCAAGGGGCATGAAGCCACTCTTGCGGAATTCCGCAAGAAAGAAAAATTAAGCGAATGGGTGCCCAAAGCGGAATTCAACAAACTAAACGAAGAATATACCGAATTAGAAAATGAGCTTGAAGCAAAAGATGTAAAATTGCAAAGTTTTGCCGAAGAGATCACCCATTTAAGAAAACAACTGGAAGAAAAACCTAAAGAAGAGCTAAAGCCGCAGGAGAAACCGCAAGAAGTTCCCAGGGAAGAGGCTGTCGAAATAAAACCCAAGGAAGAATTGATCGAGGAGAAACCCCGGGAAGCGGCTCCGGAAATAGCTGCTGAGCAAAAAGAAGAAGAACCCGTAGCCGAAGAGCAACCGATTGCCGAAGAAGCGCCTGCCCCTGAAGGGCCAACGCCGGAAGAAAAGGCCGGTAAAGCAGGCCCGCATCCGACCCCTAAATATTCACTGGAGAAAACGCGGAATATCGGAATTATGGCGCATATCGACGCCGGTAAAACCACGACCACCGAGAGGATCCTTTTTTATACCGGCAAGTCGCATAAAATCGGAGAAGTACACGAAGGCGCTGCGGTTATGGACTGGATGAAACAGGAGCAGGATCGCGGAATTACCATTACTTCGGCAGCAACTACCTGTTTCTGGAAAGAGCACCGCATCAATATTATTGATACTCCCGGCCACATAGATTTTACGGTGGAAGTAGAGAGGTCCTTGCGCGTCTTGGATGGGGCAGTAGCGGTCTTTTGCGCTGTCGGGGGGATTGAGCCGCAATCCGAAACAGTCTGGCATCAATCAAATAAATACAATGTTCCAAAAATCGGCTTTGTAAATAAGATGGACCGCACCGGAGCGGATTTTTACGCGGTCTTAAAAGGAATCGATGAAGATTTAGGCGGTAACGCTATCCCTATCGAAATTCCCTTGGGAGCGGAAGAAAATTTTAAGGGAGTAATTGATTTAGTGGAAATGAAGGCTTATTTTTACGATGATGATACGCAAGGAAAAGAGTACCGTATCGCAGAGATTCCGGAGGATTATCTGGAGCAGGCGAAAAAATACCGGCATATTATGGTAGAGAAGGCTGCCAGCTTCGATGAGGCTTTAACAAAAAAATACCTGGAGCAGGGAGAGGTTTCGATTGAGCCTCAGGAATTAACCCGGGCTATCCGTAAGGGGACTGTTGCGAATAAGGCAGTGCCTTTATTATGCGGGGCGGCGTTTAAGAATAAAGGAATTCAAAAACTGCTGGATGCGGTAAATATGTATTTACCATCGCCTTTGGATGTACCCGCGATCAATAGCCATGATGTGGATGATAAGGACAAAGAAATTTTACGGCATCCGGATATCAATGATCCGTTTACGGGTCTGGCTTTTAAGGTGCAGGCTGACCCGCATATGGGTAAACTGGTTTATGTGCGGGTTTACTCCGGGTTTTTGTCTACCGGAAGCTATGTTTTAAATGCGACTAAAAATAAAAGAGAGAGGGTGGCACGTATTGTGCAGATGCACGCTAACCAAAGGGAGAATATCGAATACGCCTTTGCCGGAGATATTGTGGCAGTAGTAGGTTTAGGTAATACCATAACCGGGGATACGCTTTGCGACCCGGATAACCCGGTACTTCTGGAGGCGATTAAATTTCCTACTCCGGTTGTCTCTTTAAGTATCGCTCCCAAAAGCCGCTCAGACCAGGACAAGCTTGGCAAGGGCCTGGCTAAGTTAACCGAGGAGGATCCGACATTCCTGGTGAATACCGACGAAGAAACCAAAGAGGTAGTCCTTACCGGAATGGGGGAATTGCATTTAGAGATTGTTGTGGATAGGTTAAAAACCGAATTTGGAGTTGAGGCAATAGTGGGCCAGCCTAAGGTAGCGTATCGGGAGACCATACTGGAAAAATCTGAAGGCGAAGGAAAGTATATCAAGCAATCCGGAGGCCGCGGCCAATACGGGCACGCTTTATTAAGGTTGATTCCTGCCGAATCCGGAGCAGGGTTTGAATTCATTGATAGTATCAAGGGAGGGGCAATCCCGCGTTCATTTATTCCGGCAGTGGAAAAAGGCATAATCGAAGCTATGCAAAACGGCGTGTATGTGGGATTTCCGGTGGTAGATGTGAAAGTAGAGCTGTATGACGGTTCGTTCCACGAGGTAGATTCTTCGGAACTTGCGTTTAAAATGGCCGGTATATTTGGTTTTAAAGAGGCGTTTATGAAAGGCAAGCCTATTTTGCTCGAACCGTATATGTCTTTAGAAGTAGCCACGCCGGAAGAATATGTCAATGCCTGCGTAGGCTATATTTGTTCGCGCCGCGGTAAGATTCTGAATATGGATGCCAAAGGTAAACAAAAAATTATCTCCGCCGAGGTTCCCCTCTCTGAGATGTTTGGCTATGCCACGGCCTTCCGTTCGCTTTCTAGCGGCAGGGCTAACGCAACGATGGAATTTTCCAAATACTTCCAGGTTCCGCAGGAAATTACCCAGAAGCTTATTGAAGAAAAACAAAAGCAGAAAGAAGCGGAGAATAAGTAAGGCTGCCCTTGCTTTTTATTTTTTCCTGCCAATATTTGTCTTGCAATAAACCTGCCAGGGGATAGAATAGGATGCACTAAAAACTTACCCCATGAATAAAAAAATAGACTATAGAAACGAACTAAATCCCGCGCAACTGGAAGCTGTTGAGTCAATCGACGGCGCGTACCTTGTAATTGCCGGGGCAGGCAGCGGCAAGACGCGCGTATTGGTGCATCGTGTGGCATATTTAGTTGAAAAAAAGGTAAAACCCGACGAGATCCTCCTCCTTACCTTTACCCGCAGGGCTGCCGAGGAGATGTTGCGCCGGGCTAGCTTGCTTCTGGATGAACGCTGCTCTAGGGTTAGCGGAGGGACTTTTCATTCTTTTGCCAACGCTACCTTAAGAAGATACGCCAAAGTATTGCACCTCGCCAATAACTTTTCTATCCTTGATGAATCTGATGCCGCAGATACTATAAATTTAATCCGCGCTAGGCTTGGGCTTGATAAAACAGATAAGCGTTTCCCCAGAAAAAGGGCGATTTTGGAAGTAATTTCCAAGAGTATAAATAAATCCGAGAAATTGGCCGATGTTTTATATGATGAATACCCGCAGTTCTTGGAATTTAGCGATGAGATCAAGAAGATACGCGAAGAATACCGTAAATATAAGGCGGCGAAATCCCTTTTAGATTATGATGACCTTTTGGTCTATCTAAAGGAGCTTCTGGTAAACCATGCGGATGTCCGCTTGGCGCTGTCCCGTAGATACAAATATGTAATGGTCGATGAATACCAGGATACCAATAAATTGCAGGCCTATATTGCCTGCCTTCTGGCTTCGGAGCATAAAAATATTATGGTTGTCGGAGACGATGCCCAGAGTATTTACTCTTTTCGGGGGGCAAATTTCCGGAATATTATGGATTTCCCCCGGTTATTTAAGAATACCAGGATTATTATTCTCGAGGAGAACTATCGCTCAACCCAGCCCATCCTAAACCTGACTAATGAAGTAATCAGCAGGGCAAAGGAGAAGTTTGAGAAGAATCTTTATACCCGTAAGCAAGGCGGTTCCCATCCCCTCTTTATTGACGCCGAAGATGAAAATGCCCAATCGCGCTATATCGCGGATAAAATTCTGGGATTAAGGGAAGAGGGTATTGAATTAAAAGATATAGCAGTTTTATTCAGGTCGGGCTGGCATTCCAATGATCTGGAAATAGAGTTAGCCAGCCGCAATATTCCTTTTGTCAAATACGGCGGCCAGAAATTTGTGGAGGCAGCGCATATTAAGGACGTAATTTCGTATTTACGCATCGTTTATAACTCTGCGGACCAGGTAAGCTGGATGCGCGCTTTGTTATTAATCCCCGGCATAGGGTCAAAGAGCGCCGAGAAGATCATCAGTTCGTTTTCCTTCGGTAAAGACAGATTGCATCCGATAAGCGGGATAAAAAAAGAGGAAGTACGCAAGCTTCTTGATATTTTAAAAGAAATTGACTCAGCTTCGCCTGCTCAGGCAGGCAGGGATCCCGCCAGGATTATTGCAATAATCCTGGAATATTACCAGCCCTTGCTCAAGCATAAATACGATGATTTCCATAAAAGGATTAATGACCTGGATTCACTCCTGCGCATTGCCTCGCGCTATAAATCGCTGGAGCAATTTTTAACGGATATGGCCTTAGAGCCTCCGGAGCGTTCCCTGGCCGAGGCAGGATTAAGGGATAAGGATGATTCTACCCTTACGTTATCTACAATCCATTCGGCTAAGGGCTTGGAGTGGCACACTGTTTTTCTGATTTATGTTGCCGAGGGCCACCTGCCTTCATATTTATCCTTGGAAGATGAAGAAGGTATTGAAGAAGAACGCCGGCTTTTTTATGTTGCTTCAACCCGGGCCAAAGAGAACCTCTTTTTACTTAAGCCGCATATTGACCGTTCACCCAGGAGCTTTATGGATGGAGGAGGTTCGGTTTTTACGCAGCCTTCGCGCTTTCTGGATGAAGGCGGGATTATGGATAAGTTCGTTCAGGTAGAAGATGCCGGAGACGAATTTGCTGCGGCTTGCGCTGAATTTAAGGAAGATACCGGTAAGAAGAGCGCATCAGATAAAGAGTTCTTAAGGATGATGCAAGAATATTTCCACGGCCAAGAAGAGGATTAATCCTCCCCCATATTTTTCTTGCTCTGACCTTTAAATAGTGGTAAAATTTTTCTATGATTATAACAGAGCCAAAACCCTTTCCCAGCATTATAGATAGCTTAAAAGGCCAGACTAAGATATTCCTGGTTGGCTGCGGTGAGTGCGCGACTATCTGTAAAACAGGAGGCGAGCCGGAGATACTGAAAATGAAAGAGGATCTTGAGTCTCAGGGCAAAACAGTCGTAGGCTCTTGCATACCTTCCGCGCCTTGTCTAGCAGCTAAACTTAAAAGCGAACTGGCCAAGAATATGCCGGCCTTGCGCCAGGCAGAGGCAGTTTTAGTCTTATCCTGCGGCCTGGGCGTTCAGTCATTTAAGGATAACGACAGATTAAACTTAACGGTTTTTCCTGGCTGTAATACTATTTTTGGCGCGGTAATGGATGCCCAAGGCGATTTTTATGAAAAATGCTCTTTATGCGGAGAATGCGTATTGGATTTAACCGGAGGGATCTGCCCGATCACGCTTTGCGCCAAAGGCCTGTTGAACGGGCCTTGCGGCGGGATGAATCAAGGCAAGTGCGAAGTGGATAAGGAGAGGGATTGCGCCTGGGTTTTAATCTATAAGGAATTAGAGACAAAGAATAAGTTAGCATCTTTAAAAGGAATCCGGGCTCCGAAGGATTTTAAGAAATCAGCCCGGCCCCATAAATTAATAATGAACAAATAAAATGGCAGAACAGCTCCCCTATAGCGAAAAAGTTATGGATCATTTCATGAACCCGCGCAACGTCGGGGAAATCCCCGCTGCCAGCGGTATCGGCACCGTCGGTAATCCTATCTGCGGCGACGTGATGAAGATGTTCTTAAAGATAGAGAACGATGTGATTGTGGATGTGAAATTCAAGACTTTTGGCTGCGGAGCGGCAGTCGCCACCAGCTCCATGGTTACGGAGATGGTTAAAGGTAAGCCTATCTCAGAAGCCCTGAAGATTACCAACAAGGCGGTAGCTGAGGCATTAGGAGGCCTTCCGCCGATCAAGATGCATTGTTCGGTCCTGGCAGAAGAGGCTTTACGTTCGGCATTAAAAGATTATTATACTAAACAGGGCAGGCCCGTTCCCTTTGATTCCCAGGAGCACAAGCATAAGGGCGAGGCCTGTTTGTAGGGTTCTAAGGTATGTTGACAAAGCAGGCATTACGTAGTAAAATTCTACTTAAGCTCGAAAATCAGAAGGAGGAGGACCGTAAACAAAAGAGCAGTTTAATTAAGGATAAACTTTTAAAGCAAAGAGAATTTAGAAAAGCAAAGAGAGTGATGTTTTACATCGCCATGCAAGGCGAGGTGGACACGCAAGAGATGATAGAGACAGCAAAAAGATTAGGTAAGATTATTGCCGTGCCGGTTTGTGTAAAAAGTAGAATATCTTTAAGGCCAGCCATATTAGATAGTCATGCCCATTTAAGAAAAGGCCCTTATGGAGTATCCGAGCCTGTTATCGGCAGGTTCATCGGCCTTAAGGATCTGGATTTAGTGATTACCCCGGGAGTCGCCTTTGATAAAAAAGGCAATCGCCTGGGCAGAGGAAAAGGTTATTATGACCGCTTCCTGAGTAGAATCCCTAAAGACACTCCTTCTATTGGCCTGGCCTTTGACCTGCAGATCTTACCGGTTGTCCCCACTACGCCTCATGATGTAGGCGTCAAAAAAGTACTCTTCGCTTAAGAAACTGCGCAATAAAAAATCGCTTCTTAGGTTTATCCTCTTTAAGGAGGTAATTCATGTTGTTAAGCATATTGATAGTTTTAATTGTTGGTTGTTTGTCTGTTTTTGGGGGTTATGCTTTAAGAAAATATGTGGCCGAAAAAAAGATTCAGGATGCTGAATCTAAGGCGCAAGCTATTCTGGAGCAGGCCAGAAAAGAGGCCCAGGATAAGCGTCGGGAGGCGGAGTTAGAAGCCAAAGATTTGCTGTACCGCATACGCCAGGATTTTGAGCGTGAGACCAAAGACAGGCGCCAGGAAATCTCCAATATGGAGAAAAGATTCTCACAAAAGGAAGAGAATATTGACCGCCGGCTGGATCTTTTGGAGAAAAAAGAAAAAGAGCTTGAGTTAAAGCATGAAAATATCAGAAAACAGGAAGAGGGGATGAAAGCGAAAGACGCGCAGTTGCATGCGCTTATTGCCGAGGAAAAAGAAAGATTACAGAAGATCTCTTCTTTATCGGCAGAAGAAGCCAAGCAAATTTTACTAGGCCGCGTCAGCGAAGAATTGAATAATGAAAAGGCGGTCCTGATCAAGAAGCAGGAAGAAGAGGTGCGCAGCCTCTCGGATAAGAAGGCCAGGGAGATCTTAAGCCTGGCGATACAAAAGTGCGCAGCCGAGCACACGGTAGAATCTACGGTTAGCGTGGTAACTTTGCCGAATGATGAAATGAAGGGCCGGGTTATCGGCCGCGAGGGAAGGAATATCCGCGCCCTGGAGATGGCCACAGGGGTAGATGTGATCATCGACGATACTCCGGAGGCAGTCACGATTTCCGCTTTTGACGCTGTGCGCCGGGAAGTCGCGCGTTTAAGCCTGGAAAAACTCCTTGCCGACGGAAGGATTCATCCGGGCAGGATTGAAGAGATTGTGGAAAAAACCAAGAAAGAAATGGATGAAAAGATCCGCGAAGAAGGAGAACGCGCGGCATTTGAAGCCGGCATAAACGGTCTACACCCGGAACTGATTAAATTGCTCGGACGCCTGAGATACCGCACCAGCTTCGGCCAGAACGCGTTGCAACATTCCAAGGAAGCCTCGTTTTTATTGGGAGCGATGGCTTCTGAGCTGGGTTTGGATTTTAAATTATCCCGCCGGATCGGCCTTTTGCATGACATCGGTAAAGCCGTGGACCATCAGGTTGAAGGTACGCACGCCAAGCTGGGAGCAGAATTGGCCAAGAAATACGGAGAGTCTGCGGAAGTAGTCGCGGCCATTGAAGCGCACCACGAGGAGACAGCGCCACAGAGTTTATACGCAGTCCTGGCAATAGCGGCCGATGCCATCAGCGCTGCCCGGCCCGGGGCGCGCAGGGAGACCCTGGAAACATATATTAAACGTTTGGAAAAATTAGAGTCTATTGCCAATCTCTTTAAGGGGGTAGAGAAATCTTTTGCCATACAAGCAGGCCGGGAAATTCGCGTCATTGTCCAACCGGAGAAAATAACTGACGCCGAGGCCACTAATATGTCTAGAGAAATCCGCAAGAAGATAGAGGAAGGCATGGAGTATCCCGGCCAGATTAAAGTTACGGTTATCCGCGAAACCCGGGCAATAGAATACGCAAAATGAAGATACTCTTTATTGGAGACATAGTCGGCTCACCCGGCAGGAGAGCAGTTAAGCAGCTCCTGCCGGGCTTAATCGAAGAGCATTCCCTGGATTTTGTTATTGCTAATGCTGAAAATGCCTCCGGAGGTTCGGGAATAGTCCCTAAGGTAGCCGAAGAACTATTTAGTTTCGGAGTGGATGTGCTTACCTCAGGGGACCATATCTGGAAGAAGAAAGAAATATTTGAACTGATCAGTTATGAAAAAAGGATCCTGCGGCCTTTGAATTTTCCCGCCTTAGCTCCGGGCAGGGGGAACAGTATTTTTAAAACCAAAGACGGCAGGAAGGTCGGCGTAATTAATGTCAATGGCCGCACTTTTATGGAAGCCCTGGAGTCCCCGTTTACAACAACCCTGGTTGCGCAAGAAGAGCTGGCCAAAGAAACAAAAATAATTATTGTGGATATCCATGCCGAGGCTACTTCTGAAAAGATAGCTTTAGGCTGGTATCTGGACGGCAAAGTCTCGGCAGTCCTGGGTACGCATACACATATTCAGACTGCGGACGAGAAGGTTCTTCCTCAGGGCACAGCCTATATAACCGATGTGGGCATGTGCGGTCCTTATACTTCAGTTATCGGCAGGAAGGTTGATCAGGTCCTCGAGAGGTTTTTAACTAGTATCCCGGTCCGCTTTGAAGTAGCCGAGGGCAACATCCAGCTGCACGGGGTAGTTTTGGATGTAGATGATAAAACAGGGAGAGCAGGGTCAATTGCCAGGATACAGAAAAAACTTTCAGATGAATAAAACTAAAGATACATTCAAAAAATTAAAATTTAGTATTTTAACTTATAGTTTGGCATTTTGTCTTTTAACTTTTACGTTCAATTGCTTTGCCCAGCAGGGTGATGATCTCGAATGCGTGCTGGATGTTACCGCAAATACCATCCCTACGCCTAAAATCTTTAAGCCCAATATTGATTTAAGCGGCCGCGGTTCCCATTATGAAAATACCTGGCCGCAAAGCCTGGCCGCAAAAGAAACCCTGGAGGCCTGGCAAAGGGATATCGGGTTTAACGGTTTATATCGCCTGCAATATAGCCTTTGGGATATCAGCCAATTTTCAGAAGACCAGGCCGCCAAAGACAAGACCCTGGCTAATTATGAGAGCGTTATTAAAAGCGTAAGCGCAGCCGGCGGGGTGGTTATTCTGAATATATTCGGCACCCCGGTAGGCCTAGGAAAAATCCGGGATAAAAATAGCGCGCCCGTAAATTTGACCGCATTTAAAGAATTGATCAAAAGTACGATGAAGGATCTAAGTTGTGATAAAAAATATAATATCTGGTATGAGGTATGGAATGCCCCGGATTTAGAGAATTTCTTTTTAGGGAGGCAGCAGGATTATTTTAACCTTTACCGGCTGGTTAGCGAGAGCGCAAAGGAATTGGAGGCCCAGTATAAAATACGTATACCCGTTGGCGCTCCGAGCACAAGTTCCTGGTTTAGCCATCTTGGAGGCAATACCATTTTTACTCCCGAAGCAAGTCTTATCTATAAATTAATTAAATTTTGCTATCAGAATCATCTCAACCTTAACTTTATCAGCTGGCACGGTTTTTCTACCGATCCTAAAATAGAGAAGGAAAATACCATTTATAATAAAAACTCCGTCGGTTTAGTGCGTGATTGGCTTTCCTATTTTAGTTTTGACCGGGATACGCCCTTAATCGTGGATGAATGGAACTACGACCGTGACGCCAACCTCTTGCCGGAACGCAAAGGGAAATCTTATATTACCGCCAGCTACATACCTGCCCGGATAAAAAATATGTATGAGGCCGGTTTAGATAACCAGGTTTATTTTTGCTTAGAGGATTTTCAGGGTAACAAAGAAAGGGTCACCAGGAATGTCGGAGTCTTTTATTTTGACGCCAGGCATGCCCAGCATAAGGGCCAGCCCAAGGCAATCTATAACGCCTTCAGGATGCTTAAAGAGCTGGGCCCGGATATGTTTTTGTTTAAGCTCAACGATGATTTTGCCGGGGTTCTGGCGACTAAGTCAGAGGATAAAATAATCCTGTTGATTTATAATTATATTGATCCTGAAATAGTAAAGGACTCGCTTGCGGCGAATATCTCCGGGCTTAATCCCGCGGAGAGGAAATTCCTGCTTAGCGTAATTCGTTCCGACCAGTTAACCAGGATTATGGCGCAGCATGAGGATGTAAATTTACTGCCTACCACCAATAAGGTCAAGTCTTTGCTAAAAAATGCCCAGGAGCTTAGTGATAAGGCCGAACGTTTTAAATCCGTTAAGCGTAATATCAAAATTAGTTTAAAAAATATTAAAGGCGATTATTCCTATAGCCGGTTTACGGTGGATGCCTCCTGCGGCCTGAATTGCGATTTTAAGCCTGCCTTGGAAAAAGCAATCAGCGCCCAAGATGCTTATCAGGACGAGCTAGCTTTAAACCCATATTCGGTTAACCTCATTATTTTAAAGAAGAAGCCGGAGCCGCCTAAGGTAGAACCGGTTCAACCAGAACCCCCTAAGCTAGAACAGCCCAAGGGAGATGCTACTAAGGACACTAATGCCGCTGCAAAGTAAACATATCTATACTGTTTCCCAGATCACCCAAGAGATAGAAGTTATCTTTGAGAATACCTTTGGTAAGGGGGTCTGGGTTGAAGGAGAGGTATCCAATTTTAAGGCCGCGGCCTCCGGGCATTTTTATTTTTCGCTTAAAGATAATACGGCTGTTTTAGCCGCTGCGATGTTCGCCCGGGCTAACCGGGAATTGAAATTTAAGCTCCAGGATGGGATAAAGGTAATCTGCTTTGGCCAGCTGAGTGTCTACGGACCGCGCGGCCAGTACCAGATGATTGTCGAAAAAATTGAACCTAAGGGTATCGGCGCCCGACAGCTGGCTTTTGAACAACTAAAAGAGAAACTGCTGAAGGATGGGTTATTTGATGCCAGCCATAAAAAGCCGCTTCCCTTTATGCCTTTTCGCATCGGTATTGTTACTTCCGGAGCAGGCGCAGCTATCCGCGATATTTTAGGGATACTCCAAAAAGACGCCCCTTGCCTGGATGTAGTCATCCGTTCTGTGCGCGTGCAGGGCGAGGGAGCGGCAAAGGAGATAGCCCGGGGCATTGAAGAGTTAAATCAATTTAATAAAGTTGACCTGATTATTATCAGCCGCGGAGGGGGAAGCACCGAAGACCTCTGGGCGTTTAATGAAGAGGCCGTGGCCAGGGCAGTGTATGCTTCCCAACTGCCGACTATCTCGGCAGTTGGGCATCAGATTAATATAAGCCTCTGTGATTTAGTGGCCGATTGTTTTGTGGAGACTCCTACCGCCGCCGCTAAAATAATCGTGGATAAGAAGAATGCCTTATTAGCGGAGCTGGAGAGTTTAAAGCAGGAGGCGGGCTTTAGTGTTAGCGATACTATCAGCCTGCTTAAAAATAACCTTACCGCGTTGCGCCATGCGATTAAGAGCCCGTTGGATCGTTTGCAGGAAAAGGAGCAGGTGCTGGATGAGTTGTTTTCGGGGTTAAATCATAATATGCGCCAATTTATGAATATTACCCGCGAAAGGATGGCTGCGTTAATCCATAGATTGGACGCGCTTAGCCCCTTAGCGGTCTTATCTCGCGGGTATAGCTTGAGCGTATTTATGGCAGACGGTTCGGTAATTAAAGATGCGGATAAGATGCGGCGCGGAGATAAGGTTAAGACCATCTTAAGCGCAGGTTCTTTTATCAGTTCAGTTGAGGAGGTTATGCCAAATGAGAGAAAAGCAGTCGTTTGAGGATGATTTAAAGAAATTGCAGAAGATTGTCGAGGAGCTCTCCAGCGGTAAACTCACCTTGGGCGAATCGCTTAAAAAATACGAAGAAGGGATTAAACTTGCCGAGAGTTGCTCTAAAGAATTGCAAGGCGCAGAGCGTAAAGTAGAGCTCTTGATGAAGAAAGACGGCAAGTTCGCCCTGGAAAAGTTCGCCGAAGAGGAAGAAAAATAATGTTATTGGATGGGATTAATTCCCCGCAGGATTTAAAGAAGCTTAAAATCGAGGAGTTGCCCGCCCTTGCCGCAGAGATAAGACAGAGGATGACCGAAGTTGTGGCGGTGCGCGGCGGCCACCTTGGTTCAAGTTTAGGCGCGGTAGAATTAATCATTGCCCTACATTATTGTTTAGATGCTCCCGGTGATAAGATTATTTTTGATGTCGGGCACCAGGCTTACGCGCATAAGATATTAACCGGAAGGAATAAGGAATTTTCAACCCTTAGGACCTATCAGGGCCTATCCGGTTTTCCCTCCAAAGATGAATCGGTTTACGATTGTTTCACTACCGGCCATTCTTCGAATGCGGTGTCTTTAGCTCTGGGGCTAGCTTGTGCCAGGGACAGGCTAACGCCTGAGGAATATTTTAAGGTTGTAGCGGTAATCGGCGACGGCTCTTTAAGCGGGGGGCTGTGTTTTGAGGGTTTGAATAATGCCGGGCACTTAAAAAAAGATATTTTAGTAGTTTTAAATACAAATGAGTTGAGCATATCTCCTAATGTCGGAGCAATCAGCAATTATCTGAATAAAATTATATCCCTGCCGGTTTATAACCGTTTTAAAGAATCGCTGGAGAATTTTCTTGTTAAACGCGGAGAGCGGGGGAGCCGCGTTCTAAATTTAGTCAAAAAATTTGAGGAGAGCCTTAAAGGCCTGTTTATTCCAGGGATGTTATTTGAAGAGCTGGGTTTTCGTTATTTCGGGCCCCTAGACGGCCACAATATGGATTTACTGATTCCTGCCATTAGAAATGTCCTGAATATAAAAGGCCCGCGCATACTGCACGTAGTTACTAAAAAAGGCAAAGGTTATTTTGCGGCAGAGAATGAACCGGTAAGGTTTCACGGCACAGGCCCATTTGATATTCAGACCGGCGTAGGCTTAGCTAAACCCGCAGCCACAAAGACCTATACCCAGATTTTTAGCGAAAAATTAGTGGAGTTAGCCGCCAGAGATAATAAAATCGTAGCCATTACTGCCGCTATGCCCGAAGGGACAGGCCTGGATAAATTCCATCAAGTCTTTACGGACAGGTTTTTTGATGTCGGTATTGCCGAGGCCCACGCGGTTTGCTTTGCCGCGGGATTAGCCAGGGGCGGCCTTAAACCGGTAATTGTTTTGTATTCTACTTTTCTGCAGAGAGCCTACGACCAGGTTATTGAAGACGTGGCCTTGCAGAATCTACCGGTCGTATTTTGTCTTGACCGCGCAGGACTTGTCGGAGAAGATGGCGCGACGCATCAGGGTATATTTGACCTGAGTTTCCTGAATACGGTCCCGAACCTGGTGCTGCTGGCCCCTAAGGACGCTCCGGAACTGGAGATGATGCTGGATTTTTCCTTTGGATTAGCCAGGCCTGTGGTGATAAGGTATCCTAAGGGTAAGGCCGAAAACCTGGGTGATCAGAGACGGAAGATTGAGCTGGGTAAATCGGAAATACTGGCCGAGGGGAATAATTTTATTATTTTAGCTTTAGGGAGCATGGTAGCGCCTGCCCTAGAGGCAAACGACCTGCTTAAAAAAGAGGGTTTATCCGGGACAATAATAAACGCACGCTTTGCCAGGCCTTTAGATAAAGAATTATTCCTAGAAATGTCCGCCAAACAAAAACATATTTTTACGCTGGAAGAGGGGATTACCGAAGGCGGTTTTGGAAGCTCGGTCGAAGATGCTTTAGGCAGGTTCGTAGTAAAGATCGGGTTGCCGCGCAGTTTTATCAGTCATGGAAAGAGAGAGTTATTGTTAGAAAAATACGGGTTGACCGCGGGTAATATTGCGGATAAGATTAAGTCAGAGATATGCCCAGGATAACTATTAATAGAGATAAATGCAAGGGTTGTCTTTTATGCGTTAGCGCTTGCCCGCAAGGTTTGATCGTGGTTGAAGAAGGGTTTAACTTACGCGGGGTAAAGCCGGTGAAATTTAAATCCGGAGGTAAATGCGCAGGCTGTGCGTTGTGCGCCCTTATGTGCCCGGATTGCTGTATTGAGGTGTACAAATAAAATGCCAAAAATATTAATGAGCGGAAATGACGCCATTGCCGAAGGAGCGCTGCGGGCCGGATGCTCTTTTTACGCGGGATATCCCATTACTCCGCAGAACGAACTCACCGCTTACATGGCTAATAATATGCAAAAAAGAGGCGGGGTATTTATCCAGGCAGAAGCAGAGGTGGCTGCGATAAATATGGTATTTGGCGCTTCGGCTGCGGGAGCCCGCTCAATGACTTCGTCCTCCAGCCCCGGGATAAGTCTGAAGCAGGAAGGGATTTCTTATATAGCCGGAGCAGAATTACCGGCAGTCATTGTAAATATCATGCGCGGCGGACCGGGGTTAGGCAATATCGCTCCTTCCCAGTCGGATTATTTTCAGGCCACGCGTTCAGGTGGCCACGGGGATTATCATTGTATAGTTTTAGCGCCCGCAAGCGTCCAGGAAGGCTATGATTTGACCTGTCTTGCATTTAATCTGGCGGATAAATACCGCGCTCCCGCTATAATCCTCGGGGATGGAATGCTTGGGCAAATGATGGAGCCTCTTGAGCTTAAAAATCAAAGCCCAAAGCCCAAAGCTAAGCCCTGGGCTCTGACCGGCTGCGCAGGAAGAAAGGCTAATGTTGTAAAATCATTTTATTTGAAAGAAGGGGATTTAGAAAAATTAAACCTCAAACTACAAAAAAAATATAAAGAGATAACAGTGAAAGAACAGCGCTGGGAAGAATTATTTCTGGATGATGCCAGGGTAGTCTTGGTTGCTTATGGAAGCATGGCCAGGATTGCCCGGGCTGCGGTAAAAACCTTAAGAGGTAAAGGCAGGCGCGTTGGCCTGGTCCGTCCGATTTCGCTCTGGCCTTTTCCCAAAAAAGCATTTACCAGGCCAAAGAATAAATATTTAGTAGTTGAGATGTCTTACGGCCAGATGCTGGAAGACGTGCAGTTGGCTCTTTGCGGAAAGGCAAAAGTCGAGTTTTTAGGTCGTTCCGGCGGCGGGGTCCCTTCGGAAGAAGAAATAATTTTGAAAATCAATAAAATATATAATGGATAGAATATATTCTCATCCCCAATCATTGCGAGACGTACCCACCCACTATTGTCCGGGTTGCGGCCATGGCCTGGCGCACAGGCTTATTGCCGAAGCAGTAGACGAATTAAGCCTAAGAGAACAGGTTATCGCAGTGGCTCCGGTTGGCTGTGCGGTTATCGCCTACGACTATTGGGATTTTGATTGTTCGGAGGCAGCGCATGGCCGGGCCCTGGCGGTTGCCACCGGGATCAAAAGAGTCAGGCCGCAAAATATAGTTTTTACTTATCAGGGAGACGGGGATTTAGCGGCTATCGGGACCAACGAAACAATCCATGCGGCTAACCGGGGAGAAAACCTTACGGTCTTTTTCATAAATAATGCTGTCTACGGGATGACCGGCGGCCAGATGGCGCCCACTACCCTGTTAAATCAAAAAACTTCCACTACACCCGAAGGAAGAAATGCGCAATTCCAGGGCTATCCTTTAAAAATTTCCGAAATGTTAGCTCTTTTGCCCGGAGTTAAATATATAGAACGTGTTTCACTGGGCTCGGCCCAGGATATTACGAAAACCAAGAAAGCAATAAAGAAGGCGTTTACAAATCAGATTGAAGGAGTGGGTTTTTCTTTAGTTGAGATGCTCTCTCCCTGTCCGACCTATTGGGGGCTTTCTCCTTGCGAGTCGCTGGATTGGATTAAAAATATTATGGCCAAAGAATTTCCCTTGGGAGTGATTAAATGACCGAGCGTATTATCATAGCTGGCAGCGGCGGCCAAGGTATAATGCTTTTGGGCAAGGTTCTGGCCGAAGGAGCGCTCTTAGAGAATAAATTTGTTACCTGGCTGCCTGCTTATGGCCCGGAGGTCCGCGGAGGGGCTGCGCATTGTATGGTAACGGTATCGGACGATGAAATCGGCTCCCCGCATATTGATCAAGCTGACTCTTTGATTATCATGAACCAGGTCTCTTTGGATAAATTCAGGGGCCGCTTGAAAAATACAGGGCTCATGGTTGTCAACAGTTCCCTTGCAAAACCGGACAATAATATTAAGGCTAAAGTTAGCGCGGGAGAGTTCACGGATACGGCAATAGGCCTAGGCAATATTAAAGTGGCCAATATAGTAGCTTTAGGTAGCTATCTGGCGGCAAAAAAAATTGTTTCTATGGAAAATATATTAAGGGTTATCCAGAGAATGGCGCCTAAAGATAAGCCCGAGTTGCTTAAGGCTAATGTTGAGGCGCTCAAGAAAGGTATGGAATTTAAGAATGATTAGGGTTCGTTTCGCTCCCAGCCCGACGGGGAATCTGCATATCGGCGGAGCGCGCACAGCGTTATTCAATTGGCTTTACGCCCGGGCCAAGTCCGGAAAATTCATTTTAAGGATAGAAGATACGGATAGCGTGCGTTCAAAACAGGAATTTGTGGAGGAGATCTTAAACAGTCTTTCCTGGCTGGGTTTTAACTGGGATGAAATCTATTACCAAAGCAAGAGGTTTGATATTTACAACGAATACGCTCATAAATTGCTTAATGAGGGCAAGGCTTATCAGGAGAAGGCGATAGGTAAATCGGGAGAAGCAATAATTTTTAAAGTCCCGCAGCAGAAAATAAAGATTCAGGATTTAATCCGCGGCGGGATTGAATTTGATACCGCGCTGATTAAGGACCAGGTCCTCATAAAATCCGACGGAACACCGACCTATAATTTCGCCTGTGTAGTGGATGACGCAGCTATGCAGATCACCCACGTTATAAGAGGGGATGACCATATTTCCAACACGCCTAAACAAGCGCTCTTATATGAGGCGCTGGGTTTTACTGTTCCTGAATTTGCGCACCTGCCATTGATTATGGGGATAGAGGGGGGCAGGCTTTCTAAGCGTACAGGAGCCACCGCTATAAGCGATTACCGTAAAATGGGGTATCTTGCGCCGGCCCTAGTAAATTATCTTTTACTTCTTAGCTGGGCTCCCGGGAATAACGTGGAAGTTATTGATATTAATGAGGCGATAAAACTATTTGATGTTACTCAAGTGAATAGGACCTCGGCCACCTTTGACTTGAAGAAGCTGGATTGGATCAGTAATCAGTATCTGAAGAACGCTGACCCGGAAAAGCTGCTGGAGGAGCTTTTACCGCTACTAAAAGCGAAAAAATATATCGGTGAAGACGGTTTTGACAGAGATTATATTTTAAAGTTGGTAAAATTATTCCAGGCGCGCCTGGCGCACTTAAATGATTTTGTGGATTGGGCGGATTTTTTCTTCGTTCAGGAGCTTAAGATCAGCCCGGAGGCCGAAAAAAAATTCTTAGCCCAAGACTTATCCGGAGAATTCCGGCTTTTCATAGAAAAGCTTGATAAATTGGGAAAATTTGATATCCTGAGCATAGAAGAAGGGTTTCGTGAACTGGTTAAAGAATTAAATATTGAATCCAAGGCTCTTATCCATCCGATAAGAGTTGCCCTTACCGGAAAGACCATCGGTCCGGGGCTCTTTGAAGTAATCTATTATTTAGGTAAGGATCGTACCAAAGAAAGATTAAGCCATTGGATAAAGGGGGAAAGATAATGCTTAAAAAGGTATTCTTGCTGAGTTTTCTTCTTACTTTCGCTTTTCTGGCAAGTAGCTGCGGGACAATTTATAAAGGGGCCCAAGGCATGAAAGAGGGAGCTAAAGAAGACTGGTCCTGGCTGGCAAAACACGCCGATAATGCCGACGATTGGGTAAAAACCAATCTTTGGTAGAAACACGGGAATATTATTCTGCTTAGCCGTATTAAGCCGGGTTGATCCCGGCTTTTCGCTGGATGCTTCTTTACAGGTTTTGTAAAATCGGATATAATTAATCAACTTACTTAATAATTTGCCCTGTCGTCTAATGGTAGGACACAAGATTCTGGATCTTGTTATCATGGTTCGAGTCCATGCGGGGCAGTTATAATTGTAGTAAGAAATCGGCTAAAAGGTAATCATGGTTAAGGAGCAAAGTAAATATCCATTGGGGATTACCGTTTTCGGCGTCATTATTGTTGTCACTTCCTTGTTACAGCTTAATTCCTTAACTAGTTGGCTCTATTATCAATGGTTATTCAACGCCTTGCCGGAAGATATGCTCAGGGTAAGGTATTTTATATCCATTGCTTTAAGAACATTGGGTTTTGTTTCCGGTATCGGTATTTTACTCCATAAGGATCTTTTTAGAAAAATAGCCATAGGTATTTCTGTCTTTACTGTCGCCACTATTTATTGGAAGCACCCCCTCTATGGGGTAAGTAAGCACGCGCGGGTAGTTATAGATTGGATTTCTCGGTCTAATTGTTGCTCTGCGGGTTTAAGCCAGCCGCCTCTTATAAAAATTATCGAATGGAGTTCTTTAATTTCCCTCTGCGCGGTAGATGTCGGCTTTGCGCTCTGGCTTATATACTATTTTACCCGTCCCCGCATAAAAGCTTATTTTAAAAAATGATAGGGCCTATCCCGGATAGCGAAAAGGTAGAGGTAGATACCCTTTGCCGCTTGTCGCTTCTGAAGAACTACAACAGGCATATCTATAAACAGATTGAGCCATTTTTAGGCAACCACGTTTTAGAAATAGGCTGCGGTAATGGCAATATTACCGCTTTTCTTATGGCCAGGCGTTCGGTTATAGCCCTGGATAAATCCGAGCTAAAACTAAAACTTTTAAGCCAAAGATTCCCCCGTCAGGACAACCTAAAAATTATCCGGCATGATATAGAACAGTTACCTTTTCTAGATATAAATCCGCCTCCAGATACAATAATATGCCTGAATGTCTTAGAGCACATCAGAGATGAAGATAGGGCGATGCGGCACATCGCGGAGTTATTAACCGATAAGGCTAAATG
>Ga0172381_10001319_pt1 | contig 29467 bp, 59 predicted proteins | sample Leawel6488metaG_FD_119754 | JGI IMG/M metagenome (GOLD analysis project Ga0172381, IMG submission 119754) | Leachate microbial communities from a municipal landfill in Southern Ontario, Canada - Leachate well 64-88 metaG | ecosystem: Engineered > Solid waste > Landfill > Unclassified | place... | reverse complement strand
CCTAATGTAACCGGATCGAATCTTGGAAATATGGTTACTTTATCCTCAAAATCTTTTCGTAAACCGTGGTTAGCCGCAGCCGTCCAATCTGCTCTACTAAATTGACACACATGTAATATATGAAGTCCCGGTTTATCATCAGTATCTTTCTTATCATCTTCTTCTATAACTGGCCAAATTGGTAATTCTCCCGACTCCATTTTATCAGTATCATGCAAAGCCTCTTCAATAGCTACGCCACCACCTTGTCCATCTATAGCAATAGCCACAATATTAAATGCCTTCATTAAATCACGCATTTTGCGGGCACAAAATCCATAAAAGTCATCCTTATTTACTAATCCGCTTTTTAATCGTGCTTTAAAATCTTTTCTATTTGTTGACCACGCATAAACTATTCTAGAATGATCGGCATGACGTTCTAGTATTACAAGGCTAAAATTATCACGTTCAGATGCTGGATCAGCCGCCAATACATATTCATATCCTCTTATTCCGCGTAGTGTAGCATCAAACCATACTTCGCCACTTGGTAGTTTAATTGGATTATCTGGAGTTCCTACACAGGATTCTATAAGGGTACGTCTAAAGAAACCATCACTATCTGACACGAACACGCAACCATATTCCTGGAACCATATATTAGAATTAATAGTAGCCTTCGATCTTACTACTTGTTTTTCATCCATAAAACCTTGTGGAACAAGTTCATAAGGAAAACGAATTACAGAATAATCTTTATAATTAAATCCCTCTGGAATTGTAGATGTTTGTAAAATATCGCATAGTATTTTATTATCTCCGCGACTATTAATAATATCACAATATCTTTGCCAGTACTTAGCAAATGGTTTAAATCCATAATCCGCAGTACCTGAAATAACAGCTTGGTTTTGTTGTCTTTGACTATATTTTAATTCGTTATCAGCGGTCCAAACCCCAAGTTTTGCCAATTCTTTTCTTCTAGATGCTTCTTGTACATTAGATACCGGATCTGCTGATACTGCTGCGAAACCAGCAACAACAGTTTCATATATATCTAAAGGAATACTAGCGAACTCATCTGCCAAGATTATGTGTGCCCGCAGTCCTCTGATCTTTTCACCCGTGCCTAATGGTACGGCTATGGCCCAACTATCATTAATTTGCATTGTACATCTATCAACGTCTCTCTTTGGACCACTCCTTTGATCACATATATCCCTTAATATTGGTGCATTTCTCCATATTGTTTCCATATATTCAAATATAATTTTCGCTTGACGAAAACCAGATCCAACTATAACTATTTTTGTTCCAGGATATAATATACATCTTAATGTAGCATATACCGCTAATAAAAAGGACTTTCCTCCACCTCTTGTTGCTACAAACATAGGAAATGCATGAGTCCAAATTTCTTCTAATATAGCTGTTTGTTCTGGTAATAAATCAATATTTAATAATGTCTTAGAAGCAAAATGTAAATAATTATGGTTTCTCATCAGTCTTACGGCATATAATGCCATAGGATCATCAGAGAATTCTGCTGGTCTAGTAAGGAGTGGATTTTCTCTATATATTTTAGAGATATCTCCAAGACCAAGCCAAGCATGATTAATCCAATCAAGACTTTCTGGAGATATAATTTTTGGAGGCGGGGCTACTATTTTTTTACTTGCCATATTCTTTTGCAACTTTTTTCATTATACTTTCGGCAATATAAGCAGCATAGGAAGAATTACCACACATTATTACATGAACACCATATTGTAATTGAATTCTGACAAGAACACTGGTTATAAAATTCCCGGTAATTTTAATTTTCTTACGAGCATATGCTGGTATATTACTACCTTCTGGATATCTATCTATATCAAAATAGTTGAATTCTAGGATAAGAAATTTATACTTAAATTTCGACATTCGCTCAAGCTCTCTCTCAAATCTATCCTCTGTAATATTGGTAGCTAATTCAGAGACACTCTTTTTACGCTCTATACATAAAATATCTTCTAATCCTTCTACAGAATAATCGCCAGTATCTAATTTTTTAATTATGACATTGGCGTTAGCAAAGAAAAATGGTTGTTGCTCACGGGTATCTTGAATTATATTATACATATTGATTCTTACAGGTTATTTTATTTTTATGTAGATAATTTAATTGTGATTGTCTATGCCGTATTTTTGCCGACAAAAGTTGTAAGAAAAATAAGATATAATCATCCTCTTTATTTTGGATAGCTTTATGATGTGGTTTACATAGTGTAATACCATTATTTATATCATAGCGTAATGTTGGATAGTTTGACCATCTTCTAATATGATGGCAATTAAGATAAATACCTTTTTTACGCGAACATCCCGGCCATTGGCAGGTATAATTATCACGCGTTAGTATTTTTTTACGCCATTCTTTATATAAAGGGTCTTGGAAATCTCTACTAGGAGTTACCTTTTTTCTAACAGTTCGCCGCTTAACATACTTTCTTTTTTTACGTATTGCCATTATCTCTTATCTATAGTATTAGAAATATCATTATATAACATCTTTTTTACAAGTTCTTCAAATTTAGTTTTTGGTTCCCATCCTAGTTTCTTTTTAATTTTATCACAATTTCCCTTTAGGTAAGGAACCTCATTTGGACGATATAAATCTTTATCTATTTGTACAAATTTTGACCAATCGCTAATACCAATAAAGAGGAATGCTTCATCTAAAAATTCTCTAATTGAATGTTCTTCGCCAGTACAAACCACATAATCATCCGGTGTATCACATTGTAGGATAGTATAAAAAGCCTCACAAAAATCTGGACTATATCCCCAATCCCGTACAGCATCAATATTGCCTAATTTTAATTTAGGGAATTCTAAACCAACTCCTGCTTCTTCTCTACCAGCACAACAAATTTCATTATCACTAGCAGTTACTAACCATTCATAAGTAACACCAACCTTTTTCATCCAAGAATGAAGTCCTGCAATATATTTTGTTATTTTTCTAGTAACAAAATTTTCTCCTCTTCGTTCACCTTCATGATTAAAACTAATGGCCGCCGAACAGTGAATATTATAAGCATCTCGATACATTCTAATAAGATGATGAGCCGCTGTTTTAGCAATAGCATACGGAGAATTAGGAGATAAAGATGTATTTTCATCTTGATATTTCTCTACTCTATAATCATCATCATATCCGAAACAATTGGCATTTTCTTGCATACCTATAAATGTGCCTTTAACTTCTTCGTTATAATTATTACCAAACATCTCAGATGTTGAAGCCTGTAAAAGTCTTGTCTTTGGTGAATATAATCTTATCGCTTCTAATATATATAATGGTCCAATAGTATTAACTTGAAAGGTATGTGCTGGTTCTTCAAAAGAAGTTCCAACATGAGACATTGCCGCCATCAGATAACATTCGTCGGGCTTATAACGGGAAATAATATTATTCATAGAACTTGGGTCTGTTATTTCTCCCTCTATTAACTTAAAATCGGGCTTAGTTAAAGAGTATGATAAATTACCCAAATTGTTTGTGCTACTACGTCTTTTAATCCCAATAACACTATATCCCTTATCTAATAACATATCAGAAAGGTGCGAACCATCCATTCCTGTACAACCAAAAATTAGGGCCGTTTTATTCATATAGCACATCCTTTTCCTTAGAAATTTTATGATAAACAATTGCGGAAATTATACCATATATATCACAAACACCTTCTTCTTTTGGGGAAAACCCTTTTTTCTTACTAACAATATGACCAAGTTCGTGTCCAAATAATAGTGCTAATTCTAAATGACTTCTATCACCATCATGCCAGTAGTATATTATACCATCTTGAGGATCGCAGAAACCCCACATACCTTCTTTTAATATTCCATCTAATACATCTTGAAATGTTACATGCAATCTTTCGTTTTTATCTGTTACCCATATAGTACTAAAATTATCTAAAACCTTTTGAGATTTAGACGTTATATTAAAGTATTTTTTAATAATAGCTTTAGGATCAAAATATCTTTTGAATTTTACTTTTTTATCATCTATTTTATACATACTATATTCCTAACAGCAGGATGTATTGAACTCTTGGGATAATTTAATTCTTTTTTAACAACTTCGGCTGTAGAAAATTGCGGTATAATTTCTTCCTTTTTAAATGCTGGTTTTTCCTCTATAGTTCCCCCTGGAGAAACAATGGTTTTTTTATAATCAAGTATGTGTTTTTGTTTTTTTGTCTCTTGAGTCGGTTTAATCACGGGCATATCCGCAGGGTCTACTAAGGTTGGATTTTTAAGAGCTTCCTGAAGTTGCCGTTCTACTTCATCTACTTCCTCTATCTTCTCTATTTTATCTTCTATATTATTCATCTATTTCATCTCCATCTTCCTGGTCTAATTCTATTGTTTCACTATTTAATATTGGACGATCAAATTTTCCATCAACATATTCATGTAATTCGCTCAATCTATCTCTAGCTTTATTTTTAGCTAATCTCATAAGTTCTATATCATCACCAACTCTTGAACGAATAGTTTCATCATCTAATGCTTTAAGAAATCCCGTCCAAGTTGTTTTAGAATCATCTATTCTTTTAATACGTTGATCTCTAGTAGCTTTTAAGTCGCGGGTAATATTTTGCCGCTTCTCTAAAAGTTTCGCATATTCAGTCATATAAGATGGAATAGCAGTTCTTGCACAACTTAATTGGGCTTCTAAATTAGCTATTCTTGTTATATCTCTTATACTCTCATCTACTTCATATTCTTTATCTAATAATTTTTGTAATTTTTCCGCTTCTTCTCTAAATATCTGCCGCTCGGTAAGATTTCTATTGATTAAAATCTCAAGGGTAATAAATTGTTTAAGCTCAAGTTCTTCGGCATATTGTAAATCCTCCTTGAACTGCAACATTAATCGCGTCCAATCTGCCTCAAAACATATTAATTCATCTGGGGTAAATTGTTTTTTAATTTCGGTCCAATATTCCCGCGTATGTAATTTACTCCTTAAAATAGTACGGGCGGATTCTATAGAATCCATCTCTACAGAAATAAGATTATTTTCCCGCATATACCGAAGAACCGGAACCTCTGTCCTATTGATATGTTCGGCGATTTCTTTAATGGGAAGTTTATCTACATTATCACGAATGAATTGTTCTTCCTCTAGTGATAATTTACCACTCTTCTTTTTTTCTTTAACTATTTCCATATCCATTTTCTTCTAGTATTTTTTGAATAGCCGCTTGTATTTCAAGTCGTTTATTAATATTTAATTTATTATAAAATTTAAGTTTGATATATGAACTACGTAGATTTGCCGGTAAGTTTTTCTCAATGATCTCTATCATCTCATTGTATATACTATTATCAGTTGCATTAATTTCCATGTTCTTTTCATTAGTATTATCAATTCTATAAATATTAATAGTATTCATTAAGTTCTTTTTATTACTATTTCTAGTTAACCAAAGTTTATAATTGTAACATTCCTCTCTATCTATATATTGACTACAACCATCTTCATCTATATCATTGATTTCACTACAAGGACATTTTGCACATGGCTTTTCCGTCCTCTCATATTTATCACGCTTAAAATTGCACAATCTATTTTTAACGTGGGTCCATAAGAAATTCTCAAGCGGGCGAATGCCATCATATTTTTCAACACCTTCAATGGCAAAAATTATAGCCTGTTGTTTCATGTCGTCTTTATCGTGATAACCAAAGCGAAATCTTTTGGCTAAACGAGAGGCAACAATATTAGCCGTCTTGACGAATTGATCTTCCGTTATTCCATTTGGCAGCTTCATAATTAAGTGGGAATAAGTTCTATTAATTTTGCCAAAGTATTTTCTTCTACAGGGTCTTTTATTTTTAACTCTTCGACCACTTCCTTTTCTAACTCTTTGGAGGCTTTTGCAGTTAAAATAGTTGGCACTAATATATTATCCATTTTATTCTCTTTTCTTTCTAAAATATGTAAAACTCAATCATCTATTATAGTTATAGACATTCCACAAGGGAAAAGTTCAATAATTCCAGAAATTTTACCGGAAAATCAAAAATATCCGCGTTTACACGGATTTTACATAACTTTTACATAACTATTACACAAAAAACTTGACTTTTCACCTTTTTTTGGATATATTAAGTATAATATCGCGTTTATTTTTAATTCGGCTTCAGTGGGAGAAAATTGTAGTGTATTGATTAAGAAATTATGTTGGTGAAAAAGAAGTCAAACTACCCGGAAAATTAACATAGGTTTAACGCAATTTTACTTAACTTTATTTAATCGTACTGAACAATATGGAGTTAGAATTAAAATTGGTTAGGCTAAAAACTCAAAATCGTTTATACTTTCGGCCAAGAATAGACAAAAATTTTCACCCAAATCGCGGCAACCAAAAGGTAAGAAATTAAATTAGTTATATCTTTTCCCTTATGATATCTTCCCCGCCTGTCTTTCTTTTATAGATAACCTTCTTCCATCCCATCGCCCGAAGATCTTTTTGTAATGCCCTGAATTGTTCAGGTGTCGGTGCCTTTAAAGCCCCCTTAATTTCTAACACATTATCATCAATTTTTACGGCCGTGGCAACCCAATCATATGGATCACCATATTGTTTACCTTCCCCGAAAATCCTCACTACAAATGTTAATGGTTCTAAATGGACAGTTGACATAATTAAGATTCCTTTCAATAAACTGGACAACCCCATCGCAAAAAAGAATACAACCATACAAATGGAATTGCCATACATATAACAAGAGATATTATTCCTATAATTAAAAACGCTATAATATGAGCTATAATCATCCATACATAAAGCACTACCAGAAAAATTAAATAGATAAATGTTTTCATATATAATAATACACCACTACTCAATCGGCGTGGGTCTCACATGTGGTTTATAAGGATAGATAGGGACTATCACTTGGAAATATTATCGTCGGCGATTTTTAAGACTTGCTCTTTTATGATTTGTTCTATGTTGTTAAAATCCCAATAAGGTATTTCTATTAATTGTATATTATTTTTCGTGCAATAATCTCTCTTAATTTGATCACGTTTTTGTCTAAGTTCAACATCATATTTTGTCCAAGACCATCCAGTGTTATTAGTGTAGTGTTGTTTTCCCTGATATTCTATACAGATATTATATTTAGGAAGGTAAAAATCGAATCGCAACTTATTAATATGTTTACAATTAGGATATGTTTTTTCTAAAGTATATAATATATTATATTTATCTAATATTTTTTGAACTTTATATTCTCCTTTTGATCTATTACACTTTGGACATCCGGTGCCTTTAACCCCAGTTCTATTCTTTAAACAAGTTAACCACTCATATTTACATTTTTTACATTTCCACCAAATTTTATGCTTCTTAGATATAAATGAAGCAAAATTCGATGTTTTAGATTCTAATCCATTTTTATCAGACCATTCTTTAGCTAGATCTGGTCTTTTAGTTTTTAAATCGTTAAAATCTATAAATGGTTTTCTATTTTTACTTTGACAATATGGGCATTTATTATTTTTAGACTGTTGATAAATAGATCGTTGGTATTCCTTATTGCAAAAGTTACATATCCACAATACTTTAGTAGAGCATGGTAAAGTATTTAATTTATATGGATTATTAATACTATATTTATTATATAAATTTACAGGATAATTAAATATAGATTTAATAAATATTTTATTTCCCTGTTTTAATAATCGGTTTATAGTAACTTTAATAGATACATCATTTATTTTAAGCCAATAACTTCTATATTTACCACAAGTAGCATTTTCAGGAGTTTTAGGATGGTTTTTCTCATAATCCCAAAATTGTACAAAATCAGGGAATTTATCGACAAAATTTATTAAATTATCTTCTTGCTTACTATATAAACATCCGCAAGATTTTGGTATGCGTGACGGTGTGGCAGAAAAAATTTTGCCACAATAACACTTATATTCTGTAGGTGTTGATCCATTAAAATACGATCCAATCATTTGAACTGTAGAAGAACTATATTTTTGTTGTAATTCTTTCAGTGTTTTATTATATGTCCGCTTATTAATGCAGCCACATGAAACACAATTTAAACTTTTAACTGTAATAGGTTTCATCTTTTTTATTTGATTGCATTTATGACATAAATAATCTGTTTTAGTATTACAATTAATATACTTTCCAATCATTGTAAGAGAACTAGTACTATAATGTGTTTTAGCTTCTTCTTGTGTATACGGAGTATTTCTGTGATTGGGAAAATTTGATATATTTATTGCTTGAGATGACTTTCCTCGACCGGGAAGTTTCTTTATACCTAGTTTTAAACGCTGTTTATTTACTGCATTAACGCTTATTTTTTCGCCATATTTTATACTTAAATTTTCCGCAATTTTCCCATCTGTCATTTCTAGACAGTTTTGTTTAATATAATCTACTATTTCTGGATCATTACAATATATCATATATACCTCATAAAAAATCCCTTTGACAGACACCGCCTTGCAAGTAGTGCCCATCTCAGGGATTAATATTTATTGTTTGCTGCAAGGCTATACTATATTATACACCGCAGAACTAAACAATCTTGTTCCGTATAAATATGATAGGGCTTGTTTAGGTATGCTCATTCTAAATAAATGCCGCCGACTATTTACAGACCACCGGACGGTTTAGGGGGTTTGGGTACTCTGGGTATTTTGATTGAATAAACCCCGCCATTCCCCTAAGTTACCCAAGCTATCGGCTAGGGTTTGCGGGGTTCGGCAATGCGGCAGGCAATGGCAACGGATACCTTAACACCCAAAAGAGCTACATACAATGATGGTATCGACTACCCCGTAGGGACTACATAGTATTGGGGTGTATGATTGTCCTATACATAGGCCCCTCTCTGATGGGGTAAATAATGGATGTTTACTACACTCGCCGTAAAAATCATCCAATTAAACCTATCTAGCTTCGCGTGTGTTGCGTGATATGTTCCAATGTATGTTGACCCATAAATTCATTTTGGACGCAACACGGACGAAATGGGTTTTTGAAGATGGTATTATACCCCCTAGAATATGTACTACCAATTATTTCGACAAAATTTCCCGAAAATGCCCACAAGGGATTGACATAAAATTGCCGATACATTCTAATAGGGTTTAGCCGATGGGGTTAGTATGAATTATCCAATTAAGCTAACAGCCGCGAATAGCGGGGAAAGGGATAGAACAATGTACGAAATATTCGACCCCCGACATGGCAAACCCCTTTGGGTTGTGAGGTATCGGTGGGTGGCCAAGCTAGTGTGTCTGACGTGTCGGTATCTTGACTATTCCAAACAAGGGGAGGGGTGGCTATAATGGACCCAAAAGAATCCACAATCCGAGACTGTATGGCAATGATGAGCAATGTATACTTGCCGAATTCGGGGGTATCGCAAAACGTCGAAAAGGGGTTGCATAAACTCAATCGGGTGGAATTGCAGGGGTTGTATGTTATGCTGTTAACGTCAATCGACAATTCCCGCGATAGCGAGGGAGGGGAATAGGCGAAACCTCTAATCTAACCCGATAGTTAAGCCCCGAAAGGGGCTTTTTTGTTGCCTATGCGATATGGTAATATGGAGAAAATAGAGTATATGGGCAATCCCCCTCCTTCCTCTTTCCGCGTTCGGCCAATTGCCATTTTCCCCCGTTTCGATTCTAAGGGGCCTAGCTTCGATTCTAACGCGTTCCACGCCCGACATGGGTATTAGGTCATATTTTTAATTTGAACGCATCCTGAGCAATTCTACGCAACAAATTTTCGGCGACGAACCCCTAAAATGGGGGATACATTAGGACTATCACCCCTAGCGGGGCCTGTAGACCCCCAAATTGCCTATACTTGTCGCATTTTCGCGGGGGCGTCAGACATACCCCCTTGCAGGGGCAAATGATAACCCCTTAATTATATATAACCCCAGCGGGGGCATAAGGAATACCTTACAGGGGTTGTGTGTGTTGCCGAAATATCACGGGCGGGGAGAAGTTAAAAGGGGTAAATTATATACCTTACGGGGTTTCCATAGTTTGGGGCGACACATGCCCACAATGGCTATATTCTTTCCACTATACGGGTAACCTACTGCAAATACTATACCGTTTGGTTATACAAATTCCCCATTTCCCCAGAATAGGGGTCTTAGCGGGGGCTTTACGACATATGCCGTCAAACTTATCCATTAAAACCGCTCTAGCTTCGCGTATGTTGCGTGATAACGTCCAGTGTATGTTTACCCATAAAAAAATAGTTAGCTTACCACGCGAACGCATACGCATTCTACCTATTTCGGGGTATTTTTCAATAATTTGGGGGCTTTGGCCGTAATTCGGTATGGTAATTGCTACATTATTTTCATGCCAATTCGCGGAAATTATGGTAGAATTTTTCTCCTATTATTCTTTTGGAATTTTCCCGTTTTGGGGTTGACCAATTCACGAAAATGTGAACAATTACCGATAGCTTAACAGGGAGAACTAACTATGAGACTCGTAAACATTCACGGAATTTTGACCCCGTTTTGTTTGGACCTAAACTAACCGCCCAATGGGCAAGAGAAAAGAGGGAATTATGAGCTATGTAATTATGGGGCTAGTTGTGTATGAGGGTTGGTATCTGTTGGGGGGTGGCTCTGATTTGGCGAAGGCTACCGCACTATTCTATGAGAAGGTAGCTGAACAGGAAAAAGAGGGATTGTTTAACGCCATATACCTGTTTGGCGTTAATGGAACAATAGTAGACACAATTCATTCTACTTCTTTTGCTATCGACCTATTATAGCTTTTTCACAACGTAGTTAAGGAATTTTGCTATGTTATCGAATTGTGAGTGGTCTGCGACCACGGGCGTAAGTTTGGATATTCCGGTGGAATTCGCGGAATTCGCGATGTTCACATTGGACATGCGGGACACTGCGGAGAACGGAGAACCCCTATTCCCCGCTCTGCAAGAGCGATTTGATCCACAACCATTGTGGGAGGTATCACGCAAGCCCAGCATGTACCGCAAGCGATACTCCAAAGATGACAAACAATCGGTATATGATGGGGTCAATACGCTATCTCCGGCAGAACAATTGGACAAAGAGCAAAAGTTAAAATCGTACATTGAACGGGGCTATCCGTTCGGTGGAAATTTCGACCGTCCCATGGACGGGAAAGGGGTGGAATAGTATGGACCCTGAAAAGACATTAGAAATGGCGGAATTCGAGCTAAATAATGGGGGTAGCCTATCGGTTATATTCCATTATCTTGACACATATTGGAATTGGCGACAATCCAATGGATTTGAACCAATAAATGGGGATAATCGGGCTTTTACAATCGAAAAAACACTAGATAAAAGGCTATGCTATGAAGATTCGTGATTGTCAACCAGGGGACATTGTGGAAACCCTACATACACACATTGGGGGAGGTATGCTACCATCAGGCAATGTATACCAAATCGCTAGGGGTCCAATGAATTACTACAATCAAATCCCCGCCTATAAGGAATTCCGACAAGGAAAAGTATACCTTTGCGGAAATGTCGATTGTCGTATTGTCGAATCGGACCACAAATTTTAGCTTGCCATAGGCAAGAGGGGTACACTATGAAGGTAGAATTTTTCGACATTGTGTATGACAAAAACGATATGCAACCGTGGCAATTGACGGTATACTACAAACTAGGGCAGTATACGTATTATGCGTATTATGCCCAAAGAATTCGTGATTTACTCGACATGATATGCAAACTAGACAATCCGCAATAACGAAAGGGGTTTACCCATGAGAACCATACACAATTACACACTACGGCAAGAGTCTATCGACAACCAACATAAGGCGGGAAGGTATAATCCTGCTACGGAAATTCACTACCGATGGGCTAAAGGTAAGGTGGTCTATACCCTATCTTGTGGCAATGACGATGATTTGCACATAGCACGCGAGGGGAAATTCCTGTTTGTGCTAACTGTCAATTATCGGCTACCATATTGCGGGATAGAGGTATTTAGCCTAGTCGATAATGACAATTGCCCCGCTAGTGTGTTTTTGCAAGGGTCTGAACAAATACAAGAGATATTGGGCAAGAGGGGACTAGACTATACACCCCTTACAATGATTAAGATAATGCGGGAGTATTGCGAATAGCTAAAACTATTCATTGCAAACTACTTTGCATAGCAAAGTGCCTACATTTGTAGGTAGTCTATAGCCTTTTGGCGTGGCTAGTGTAATCAATTTGACTACATATATGTACGAAAATGACATACACTGTACTATCTAATTATACACTTCTTGACTATCCCGCTATATGGTTTATTATTAGACATAATGGGGCGATAGCTTAGACCAATTTGGATAGGACACAAAAGGGGAACAATAAAGGGGAAGATAGTGCTAATGTATGACGATAAGGCTAGTCTATCGGCATGATACGCCAACAGGTTAGCCCCATTGCCATATAGCCTATTGTGGGCTAGGGTGGAACGAATAACAACCAATTACAGGGGGATTGACAATGTTGGGAATTATGACTAAAACCGTAAAGTTATTGGGTACTAGTATGGTATTGCGAAAGGGGGATAGGGTATTTTTAACGCCAACATATAACCTTCCCGACAAAACGAATTTTTACGCTAGTCCGGCTAATGCTGTATGGTCCGATGGGGTCGATAGGTATAAGGAATACAGTATTCTAGTCAACCCCAAAGAAGTAGATATTATTGGGCAAAATGGGGAAGATATACACAATACGCCCTATAGTGTATCTTCTGTGCTATCGGGTGGTCAAGTTATGTTGCGTAATCGGAAAACTAACCGGTGTGAACTATGGCGGGAATCGTGGGAATGTGGCGAAAACATTAGAGGTATAGCCATAGGTGGGGTATTGTATGAATTTGTAGAAGATTGTCAAAAAAATTCATGCCGTAGGGTTGACAATGCCGAAAAATAGTGTAGAATAGGGTGTAGTAAGAGAAAACCCCGCTAACGCCAAAATAGACAAGCTAGGCATATTGCATAAGGTAGTATGTCTATCCCGTTTATTTTAACCAGTTTGCGAAACCTTTTTTCTAGGGAGTGTTTAGAATGTCCGAATTGCAAAACGTAATTGCCGAAGGCGTGGAAACCCCCGTCGTGGTTAGTGGGAATGTCGGTAGCGTAAATGTGACCCCCACCGGTCGCAAGCGTTGCCCCGTAGATACTCTGGAATTCATTTCGGCTTGGGAAACTGCCGAAAACGTCAAGGGGGTTATCTTCCTACTTGCGGGAAAGTATCCACAAATCGAGTATTCAACCGTAGTTGCAAAAGCCACCAATTTGCGAAAAGCGGGAATTCCCCTTCGAGAATTCCAAAAGGGTGTCAAAATGAGCGACAGACAGACCGCTTTGGAATTGTTGGCGAAGATTCGCGGAACTACCGTTGACCAATTGTAGGATATTCCGCAATTGGTTAAAAAAATATATAAAAACACTATTAAAAAATTAAAATATGACTAAAAAACGCATACTATGATAGCGGGGTGGTTTATACTACGGACTATAGGCAAATACATAATCATCATATGCCCCTAGTCCGTCCATAAGTTACCACTAACAAGTTAGTCGAGAATAGGAATAGACCAAAATGGACGGTTTTGATTTGGTACACGCCGAAGTTACTAGTCCGAGAAATGGCATAACTAGATTAGGTATTCACATTGACATATCAAATAAAGATGCTATATTTCGATTAGGAATTACGGGAATTGCAATGGATATTGATATTGACAAGGAAGGAAACATACAAACTTCTTCCTATCCAATACTAATTGTTCAACCTCGATAGCGTAAACCCTCTAAGGATAGGCTATAAGAGCTATACAGTTATAGGGGTTATTGCTACCCTATGACAATTTGTTGCGAGTATCCAAAGGGACAAGCTATGCAAATAGTGGGGCGTGACAACCCCTGACCTAATGAGAAACCAATAAATGTAGTAGTGTTGACTATAGCCTATTCTCCGATGGTTTATCCCATGTCCCCCGATAAGGGGTAGTCTGCCGAAAGGGTTTTATAATGGAAATTAACAAATTTCGTGCATATCGACCGATTAAGAAAATGCCCCGTACATGTTCACGTAGTGGGGAATTTGCTACCGTTGTAGGGTATACTACGGGATATGGTATACCGATGGGGATGATGAAAGATAGCACATTTAGATTAATAAGAAACCCCCATATTTTGCCAACTGGATACAATCACGCCCATTTAATGCCTGAAGTCTATGGGCAATTGTTTGACAATGAGGAAATTCGGGACCAATATATACTAGAACATGGCTATTCCGTAGCCTACTACAATCGTCCTTCATGTTGGTATGGTTTACGATTGCCGAAGGCTACCAAAAAATATATCGCCAAAACGGGAAATGTAGAAATTATTCCCGCTATACTAAATCGTTTAGATAAATGTAGCGATTACGAATGGACTAATGGGGCGGAACCAATTCACCACGGGAAAAGACATAACAAAGGATAGCATATAATGCCCAAAGAAGATATAGTATTGGAAGTTATAAAAAACGAAGATTATGTTTCTTATAATGCCTATCAGGTTAGGATCGGGAAACATAAACCAACCATCGGTAATATCGAAAAAGATATGGTTATTGATAACCTTTTGATTGATATTGACGGGACATATTATCGTGTCGTTAGTCTGTCTGTAAAGAGGCATGACCAATAAAGGGGGTATTTTGTTATGATAAGTCTATCCGAAATTCTTCGTCAATCCCGCAATTATGCCCCTATACAAGAGAAATTCACAACAAAGAAGGGGTGGCTAACCCCATATGCGTTATCATGTGGATATGTGCAATTGTGGGAAAATGGGGGATTTTGGGTCAAATTGGAAAAGATAGAAAGTACACAAAATGCCTATAGGGTGGTATACAGACCATCGGCAGATGATAAGATAGTTTATCAAGTATGTCAGGGGATAGTGGAAACTAGGGAAGTCTACCTTAATTTGATTATGAGAAATTTGTCATAAGGAATAGATAATGGCTAAACTCAAAATAACTGGTAGAATTGCTGTAAAACCCTATCAATGCCAATGTGGGCATATTAGTCAGCATTCGACAAACCACTATGGGGAAATATATTTACAATGCAATAAATGCCTAAATGGCGTTAGCGTGCATACCTGTTTGGAACCATTGCCGAAAGGATGGGGGAAACCTACCCCGTGGAAGATGGTCAAGCTAGGGGATTTGGTTAAGATTGAAAAATTTCCCTCAAAATAGCCCCGCTAGACTTGACATTCCCGCAAAAAATGGTAGGATGGGAACATGAACATTGTAGAACAAAATGCAAAACGGAACCAATTCGCTAAAGAAGTTACACATATTATAGGTTCCCCATATAGAATACATGAGTATTGCAATTATAGACTAAAGGGAAAGTCTAAAGAAGAAGCATTATTGCTTGTGAAAAAAAAGAATATAACTGGTCGTTAATATGTCACGCCGAAAGAAGAAGATAGTTATTAGTCTAACAATTAACCCGCTAAAGGTTAGAAGGGGTCATACAGCCTATCGTGGCGGGGCAGGTATCCACGGGGATAGAAGATTGAAGAGACTAAAAACACGTCAAAATATCAATAATGTTGCAATAAAAGAGGAATAATATAATGAGTCTAGCAACTAGTCTAATTCATTTAGCAGCTGAAGAAGGTAAGGCTACAGCTATATGTGAATGTGAGAAAATAATGTCAGTATTGGAAACAATATGTGAATGTGGAAGTACTCACGAAATGTATATGGCGGGGGATTTATTGGCGAATGTGAGGGAAGCAAGTAAACAAATTAGAGAAACAAATGCGGTACAAATTGCGAGGGACAATTTAGATTCTTAGATTCTATTAGCCAATAATACCTGATGGCTTGGGCATAAAAGTAAATGGTCTATATGTAATAATGGATATAGACGGGCAACATTTATGTAAAACCCACATATTGCACTTGTCCTGTAATATGACGTAGAGAAATAATAGAAATTAAAGTATCTACGGATAGAATCTAAGAATGTACGTTGTCAATAAACAAGTTTACTACGTGGAGGTAAAAATGTCTAATCGAGAATACCCCAATAGTGGCTATGTGATTAGAGCTGATAAACTGGTTGTTTTGCTAAAAGAAGAAGATAGACAAGAGTATTTGGACGCATTAGAAGATGGAAAACAAGATAATGATTTTACTAAGGCATTTGATATCCTTTGGAGTCAATTGCCAGAGGATAATCTTATGTGTATGCCACATACATTATTTATGCTATGTGACACTGATACCCCTGGTGAAAATTTAGAATATGGTGTTGTATATGCTGTATTTAATGAAAATGATTTGTATGAGTATATCGCAACTGTTAATCTGAACAAATTTATTGATAAGATAGGCGAAACTCCACAGCATTCTAATTGGTCTATTTGGGGTTAATTATTAACACAGTTATCATATAAGAAGGAGTTATCCCATGAATTACAAAGGTTGGTATATTTACTATTCTCGTATTACGGGGTGGAAGGCTACTAGAAATGGAAGGGAAGTTAGTGCAACAAATATCTATGCACTAAAGAATATAATCAAAACTCTAAGTTACGCCCATTTTTAACAATTTCTCCGCGTTAGCTTTAGACTTTTGATAGACGGGCTATATATATTTATCTCCTTCATGGATATGTATAGCCTGTTAATCAGTAGCCTATATCTAAAGATATATAATGGATATTGATATGGACATTGACAGAAAATATATAGTAACTGCCCCTTATATTTCCCCTCTATTCTGTCAAAAGGATAGAAGAAAGATTATCAAGCATTGTGTAAAGACACTTCGCCCGATTGCCGATACTTTTGACGTTATCGCAATACAGGGTTATTCTATGGCGTTGATAGCCCCCATGATTGCCGATAGGCTAGGCAAGCAAATAGTATTAGTCCGTAAGAAAGGCGAGTCTAGTCATTCTAGCAGGGTTATAGAAGGATTGTATGGAAAATCTTTTAATTATATTATCATTGATGATTTGGTAGCAAGTGGAAATACAATATCTAATCTAACATATAGTATATCTGTTTATGGAACATGTGTTGGTATTTATCTATACAATATGGGAAGTTATGATACTCGATCTTCTATAAATAGTATTCCTATTGTCGGGCGTTTTCCAAGGGATGAAAACCAATTACATTGGCAATAATTATGACAAATTGTAATATCGAAATATATCATGGTTATACTATTAGTATAGATAGTCCAGGTCTATCAGCATTTTATACAATTTCATGTGGTGTTTTTGTTGTACATTATGGCCCATTTATTGGTCCTAATAGTGCTATGGAATCTGCTAAAATACTTGTAGATATTCTAGTAGAAAATATATCACTATAAAGGGCGTTAGCATGTATACAGTAGTAGTTGAACTAAAAGAAGTCGGAAAATTTGACACTATCCGCCAAATGTCTTCTAATAATCCTATAGGATAAGATAGCTAATATATTTGGGATGGCCTAGACTCCTTGCAAATGTATTAGAAGATGTGGGGGAATCCCACCATTTGGCTTTGTAAACAAAGGATAGATAGATGGCACGCCAAACTATACTAGTAGATAAAGACCTATTTCTTACAACCATTGTAAAGGTTGAAGATAGGAATACATTTAGCAATTTTTATGCCTTATACGTGGCGGTTGCCGACGAATATAATAAACAAGTTAGTCCCCCTTATGGTAAAATCACACATTCTGTTGTGCTATTGCGTATTAAAGAATGGGGAATTATTACAAAAACAACCAAAGGGGCTAGGGGGCGTCAGGTTGGCACCGTTATAGTAAAACGGGATAAAACCCCGTCAGAATTGAAGCTAGGCCCCTCAAAATCAAAGGGTTTACGACATAGAGTTATCACAACCCCATCGGGAAAATGCCCAATTCCTCTATCGGGCGTTAGCAAAGAAGATGTAGATAATTGGGTAATTAAACTAACCGAATATGGCGAATCGCATGGGATAAGATATACTCAATCTGCGATACGCTATTATATTAGACAATTCTATCCTATTGGTAGCGTGGAATATGAGAAGGTTTGTGATCTATTAGGCGAATAATATGGCTAATTTAACCACTAAATATAACGACCAAATCAAACAAATCCTTGAGGAGCGTGGATTAAGTTTATATAATGGTCGGTCTGAGTATGTATATGTAGACAGAGATAGTATGGTCAATAAGTGTCCGCTACGCCAATATAGTGAAAATGAATGTTATGAGTATTATATCAATTTAGTTAGAAGTCTTTTTCCACTAACGCATATAGCGTGGGGATTAAGAACCGATTATTTTATTGGTATAGAAGTATATGATATAGGTGATGTATGAATAATGATAATTATCTTAATAAAGCTAAGTGGGAGCTGCATCTAGCCGAACTATATCTAGAAGATGATAAGTATGAATTAGCTCAATTTCATCTTGATAACGCTAAATACTATCTATCGCAAACTAGTAGGTAAAAATAGATTTATTAAAGGATGTTATAATGAAAAGAGTAGAAGTTAGTGGACATGGATATCCACAATGTATTTCCGAATTTGTTGAGGATGTTATTACTAACGGTTCAGATAGTAGGTTTGATAAATATGACGGTATAGAGAAAAAGATAGATAGACTATCTAATATGTTTGGCCGATTGCTAGAAACACTGGCAAATAAAGGTCATTTGACAGATGAACAATTGTTAGATATTATTGTTCATTATTCTACTAGTGGATATAATATAGTAAATGAAGATGAAGGTTAAATAGGGCGATAGCCGGAAAACTTCCCGCAAAATTTCCCCCAAAATTTGGGGCGATAGCCGAAAAAATTCCCCAAAAATTCCCGCGAAGGCGGTTGACATTCCCGCAAAATCTGCTAAACTACGTTGTATGACGATTAGGAAGCAACAATGAATAAAACAATGTCAATTGACACTATAGACGGAAATCGTCTAAATATAGATCAAATGATAGAACTATTAACCAGATTGAAAAAAAGATCATATAAGTATCTTACCATAGAAGTAAATAATTGTGGAATTGGTGGAATGGTTATTGATAGTATATCTCTAAAAGACAATTTTCTCTGTATAGAAGTTAGTGAATAAAACTCCGCATTTGTAAACGAAAGGTGATAACTTATGGCCGCTAATGTAGAAAATATGTTTTTTGCCAATAATGAAGTGCCGTGGCATGGTTTGGGTAATCCTATTCCCGATAGTGACCTATTTGATATTGCAAAAGGTATCAAATTGGCTGGACTAGATTGGGAAGTGGGATTGAAGAAACTACAAACTATGGATAATGAGCCTGTATCACATAGAGCTTGTTATCGTAAAACTGATGGTCGAATTTTGGGTGTTGTTGGTCCAAGATGGACACCACTACAAAATTGGGAAATGTTTGATTGGTTCCAGCCGTGGCTAGATACTAAAGTATGCTCATTGCATACTGCGGGAAGTTTGTGTGATGGTGAGAAGGTTTGGGTTTTGGCCCAAGTTATTGATAATCCTGTAATGGAAATTGCAAAAGGTGATGAAGTAGCTAAATTCATTTTGTTGGCTAATTCTCATGATGGTACTATGGCGGTTAGGGCAGGGTTCACTTCTGTTAGAGTCGTTTGCTGCAATACTCTATCAATGGCGATAGCAAACAAGGCAAGCAAACTAATACGAATTAGACATTCTGCTAGTGTTAATACTAATATCGGTCTTATTAGAGACATTATGGACCTAGCTAATAAAGAATTTGAAGCATCTGCTGAACAATATAAATTTCTTGCGTCAAAACAAGTACATAGTGGTGATTTGCGAAAATATGTAAAGATTGTTCTTGGTGTAGATACAGATAAGCCAGAGATAGACCTTCCTACCAAAACCCTAAACATTATTACAGAAATTATAAATACTATTGATAGCGGTAAGGGTTCTGATATTAAGATTATTCGTGGCACTTACTGGTCTGCTTATAATGGCGTTGCAGAATATCTTTCGTGGAAGAAAGGTAGAAATGCTAGTAATAGGCTAAATTCTCTATGGTTTAACGAAGGTGCAGTTATGAATAAACTAGCACTAGAGACAGCAATTAGTATGGCTACTTAATCTATACCATTTTTAGTCAAATATAGATAAGACGTTATATCTATAACTTCTGTAGGTGCCGCCAATACTTTTGCATGTATTTTTCGATGACAATTAGCACAAACAATACAGCACTTGCGAAGTTCTTTTAATAATACCTTATATCCTCCACCTTTTTTATGTGTTATATCATAATCTTTAGATAATATATGGTGAAAATCTAAACAAGATATTTCTTTTTCACCACATAATATACACCCGTGTTGAGACTTAACTTCATCCAAAAACTTTTGACTTCGCTGATAACCTCTTTTATGTTGTGCTTTAACTTTATCAGGATTATTTTTAGACCAATTAACCTGACACTTTCTCATTTTATCTGGATTGCTATTTCTCCACTTCCGCTGTCTAAGTCTATCACAAGTATTGCAGTAATGACTATAACCATCTTTATGAGATTTATCTTTCCAAAACTTAGTAATATCTGTTTCGCCACATTTTGCACATTTCTTCATTATTAACCTTTCGTTTGTTACATAAATAAGTATATGGTATTATACACCGTTAGCCTTCTGATATAACACAAAATAAAAAATTTTTATGGCTTAGTGGTGGAAAGGGTATACACAACGCTCTTAAAAAGCGTCAGACATTATGTCTATGCCGATTCGACTTCGGCCTAAGCCACTAAATTAAAAATTCTTTAATAAGAAAGGCGGTAGCTATGTCTTCCCCATATTCGCACTACAAAGGTCAATCTGTTGGTCGGGTTATCCATGCGTTTTGGATTTATAACGGTGGATACAATAGTATTCAACCGGACGAAATTCAAATAGGCAATCTAATAGTTAGTTATCACAGTAAACTACTTGCCTATTATCATTGGAAGAAAGATGTTCCTGTTTTTGATTTTTCTCCTATGTCTATGTTTGATGAACCCGCAAGATTTAGATTGTCCAAAATGCAATTCTTCAAGCGGCCATTTTTGGATAATCCAGATATTGAATGCAATATGACTTATGCCGTCCAAGAGTTGAGGAATGTACTATCATTTACCGATCTTACATTTATCGTTTGGGTCAGGGATAAGTGGAACAATAGTTGGAAAGATGTCATTTTTAATAGACCAAATCTAAAGGATGAAGTTCAAAGGTTGTTAAATAAGGTCTATTTTGATAGACTATCTGATGATTTTCTAGAAAAATATTGGTGGCATTTTTGTCTATGTGCCGCCTATGGAATAACAAATGAGGAAAATAATGTACCAGACTAAAAATGATGATGGATATTTAGGATTAGTGCTAGCTGTTATCGTGCTAATTGCATTATGGGCGGGATTGATAATTGGTACATATGTTGGTAAAAAAGATATGAAGCAAGAAGCAATTAAGCATAATGCGGCTATTTATCAAGTAGATAAAGAAGGTAATGTATTGTTTAAGTGGAATGATGAGCTATCGCCTGAAAAGGATAAGTAATGTCTCATTATGATTGATAAATATCCCGACCTACGGCAAATTTTAGAAGATTTGGATCATACTAAAAAATGAAAACTCTAATAGACAAATGGTAGATATTTTTTTGCTCTGGGTTTTCGATGTGATATAAATTATCTAAGAATATAAAAATGACTATATCATACGATGGTATAAAGTCTTGCTATAGGGATGGATATCAAGCATATAAAAATGGAAAATATCATACGGAGAATCCGTTTTCTGATGAAAATATTGAACAAAATTCATTTCTAAAACAGTCTTTAGACTGGTGGAATTTGGGGTGGAATGATGCTTGTGTAGAACATTTATGTAAAGACATGAATAGAGATATTCCGGCGTATGTAAAAGAAAGATTGTCGCTTTATTTGGAATAAAACTATGGATAATTTTGAATTTAATAGTGGAGATTTTCTTTCTGATTTGCTTGTAGCAGCAACGGGAGAATTGTCAGAGCCACAAAGAAAAGTATTTAATAAAGCATATCAAAATGCTCAATTGAAAAATGGTTGTCATTCTATCAAATTTATTATAGACGGTATAGAACTTCCGGTTCATACTGTATTTGATAAAATTGGCAATGATATAGAACAAATGGTTAATAAACAAGCTGTTGATCTTATCGACCAAAGATTTGGAGATATCGAAGATGGTATTCGTCTATTGACACAGATTATAAGCCAAACACAACAAAAACTGACTAAACGAATAGCTAAAGATTTAAATGTTAAAATAAATCAAGATGACCTTTGGTAAGGAATTTAATGATGGCTCAAACTACAGAAACTGGTTACATTTTTAAGAATTCTTATGGTCAGTTTGTTTTTGCAACACTTTCCAGTACAAAGAGTGATTCTGGATATTTGGCCAAAGAATATTATAAGGAAAATCCAATGTATTTAGAGAATGGTAATGTAGTTCCCGTAAGGTTGGAACAATTGCCGGAATATAGGTAGTACAAACAAATTGTGTGTTTTAGGTTAAATAACTAAATTTTAGGAGAAATGAAAATGGTCAAAGTAGAAGTTGCCGCAAGTAAAACTACAGCAATTTGTGGTAAAGATACGGTGTATGGGAATCTATATAGAGATTATACGACAGGATATATATATGGATAGCCACCCTATATCAAATGGTATGTATAGATGATACAGGTCGATCACGGCCTGATAAATCTGATATGAATAGTAATGTATTTATTAGACTACAAGATGGCGAAACCGTCACACTAACCCAATTGGGGGACTAGGCCAATCCCAAAAAATTTCTATTTAGACTCTTGACAAGTCCGCCAAATAGTGTATGATAGGGGCATGGAAAGCAAAGGGGTCGATTGAACCCCGCAAAGTTTAACCCTTTTTAGTATTGGAGTTTTGTTATGGCTACTGCAAAGCGTGTTAGTGTTAGCTCGACCGATTTTATTACCGCTTGGGAAGGTAGCGAATCGGTTGCCGAAGTGGCGGGTAAGCTAGATATGGCTCCCGCTAGTGTGTCGAATCGTGCTACTAAGTATCGTGAGGTACACAACATTCCTTTGAAGGAAATGGCCGCAGGTCAACGTGGTCGTAAGGTGGATGTAGGCAATGCTTTGGAATTGCTTGCGAAAATTCGTGGCAAGACTGTTGCAGAGTTGACAGCCTAAAGGCTGGATGTAAAGAAGCCTATCGTTTAATTAGAAAGACCCATTGATATAACAATGGACGCAGGTGCAAATCCTGCTAGGTTTCCCTTGCCCAGGTGGGCGTAAGCAAATGTCCTAAAGGTGGCCGGAAAACTAAATATCGTAGGAGTAATAATGTTGCAACTCCCTAACAAGTTTGATAGCGAATGGACTAGTATGGAGAATAGAACAAAATCGCTTTGGAAATGGGCTAAAGTATTTAGCGTTATCAGTATTGTATCTTCTTTGGTGATATTGGGTCTGTTTGGATATCTTATTTATGCCGCCGCACAATGGTTGCTAAAACAATAGGTTTATTATGACAGCTAGAACACTTATTACAAGGATATTACAATCTTGTCATAATATTGACGAAGAATATCCAGTAGTTATTCTTGTTAGAGATCAAGATAATTGTGTGATAAAAAGAAAAGTCGCTAAACATTATTTGGTAGGATTAAATAAAATATATGTAGAAGATGATTTTACAGAAGAAAATGTGTAATCTAATGGGATGGGGTCTAGTGACCAGTTGACTCTTATAAGGCCGACCTGCTGCGAGCATAACGCAGACATCCCACTTATTCTGTTTTATTTATGGTGTATCCGTGATTTTTTATAACATCAATACACAATGCAATAAAATCGTCATTAAGCATATCAGATTTAGCCATATTAGCTTCTTTTGTTAATAGCTGTAAATTATCCAAAGAATTTTTTCCACCCTTACTTGTTGGTATGATATGATCGAAATGATATGTTTTTGATTTAGATATATCTATCTCTTTACCTGTTAATGCACATTTAGGATGTTCTCCGAATTTATCTAAAACATCTTGAACAGTAAAGTTTGGTGATTGATAAGATTTTGCCATACTACCCTTCTTTTTGTGAAAGTGATAAATTTTTCGTTGAATTACATATTTTGTGTTTGAGTTCAAATCCTTTTGAGTGTTTTGATTATATGACCTTCTACCAAAAAACGAAGATATTTTACTAGAATACGGATGTCTATTACATCTATGTTTAGCTTGTCTAATATCATGTTTTATTTTTTGATCTTTTCCTAGATGATAACATATAATACTCAACGAACAATTAAGGTTGTTTTTGATTTGTTTATAGCTTAAACCATCTTTCCGTAACTTTAATATGTTTTTTGTTAATTCTGTCATAAATCTCCTCGTAAAGTTGAACCCAATATATTATACACCGAATAGTTGAACCTTTAATAAAAAATATTTTAAAATAATATAATATATTTGCCCCTTGAGTGTGATAGATAGCACATTACTCTTCTAAAGTAATAGACCAGGGGCGGAACCTGGAAGGGGTACTCTCTTTTAGAAAAAGAAACAAAATAATGAGATATCTTAATAAATTCCTTGATGTTCTCAACAATATTTATCTCTATTCTATGTCATTTATTCTATTCGTCCTACCATATGTTATGATGGGAGTAATTGCTGTTTTTATTGTAATATTTCTAATTTTTGCCTCGTTAGATGATAGAAATAGTAAGTTAATAATACCTACACAACAAGAACAAAACGAAATAGACGAAAGATATATGATAGAACGTAGGGCAAAGCAAATAAAACAACAAAGACTAGATAATCAGCGTGATGCCATTAGAGAACTAAAAGCAAGAGGATATTAGACAATATTATGGCAATAGTTGCGTAATTAGAAAATTATTCGTTAACTCTAAAAGGAATATGATTATGGATTCGACAACTATTTATTGGATTACTAGATGTGATTATCTTCATAATGTAGGATTTTTTGGTCTTGCATTATTTACCATTGTTATGATTGTTAATTTACTTATGTGTTCGATAAAGTGTGATAATACTTATGATAATAAGGACTTATCTCAATATTGGAAACTTTTACAAAAGCAAATTTATCGTAATTTATGTTGTGCAGTTTTTTGTATTTTTATTCCAGTTTTTATACCTACATCAAAAGAAATGGCCGCAATTTATATCTTGCCCAAGATTGTTAATAATACACAAATTCAAAAAGAAGCATCTGATCTTTATCAATTAAGTAAATCTTATTTAGAATCTCAGATCAGTAATAAAGCTAAAGATAATAAAGAAAGTAAGTAATATGAAGAATATAGTTGGACAAAAAATAATCGAATTTCGCCGTATGACACCTAACGAAATAGAAGCTAGTGGTTGGGACAATGGAACAGATATTATTGTTTTAGAAGATGGCACTGTCATTTACCCTTCTAGGGATGATGAAGGTAATGGACCAGGGGTATTGTTTATAGATTGAATTGCGAAAGATATTATGATAGTATTTAAAAAACCTTTTCGTTCATTGAAAATCGCCTTTAAGTATTGGTATCCTAAAAGATTAACCTTGCTAAGTAGTCCTAGAATTCATGCGTGGTTATGGTGGAATTTCTAACTATATAGCTATTTTGATGAATTGCGATAGCAATTAGATTTACAAATCCTTTTAGTGAAGGCGTTAGCCTTGTATATACAAATCACTACCCGTTGTAATATGACATGCGGCCATTGTTGCTTTTCATGTACAGATAAAGGTAGTGATATGTCATTATCCACCTTTAAACATGCGATTGCATTAGCTAATGAATATGGTAGTTATATAACAATTGGTGGCGGCGAGCCTACTGTACATCCAAAATTTGAATATATTTTAGCTTATTCAATAGCTTTTTTAGATGAAACCCCTTATATCATAACAAATGGAAAGATTACTAAACTTGCACTACTAATCGCAAAGTTAATTAGACAGAAAAAATTGGGCGGTCAATTATCACAAGATCAATTCCATGACAATATTGATGATAATGTTATTGAAGCATTCGGGGGAAATATAAGAAATACAACAGAATATAAACCTGGGCTGGCAGTTGGTCGTGCTATAGATATATATGGAGACAGCGACGGTATTCAAAAAGATTGTCCATGTGACTCTATCTTTGTTAAACCAAATGGTAAGGTTTATATGTGCGGCTGTGAGAATTCGGAGTGTATCGGTGATGTAATAAATGGTATAACATATCCAGAAGAAGATGGGTGTAGTAATGGGTTTAGATGATCTTAGAACAATTTACCGCGAAGGACAAGAAGCCTTCCGCTCTGGTTTGCCAAAGTATAAAAATCCATATAATGGCGTAGTTCATGCCGAAGCGTGGCTTGATGGGTGGCAGGATGGTTTTATCATTGATGCCCTAGAGTTGACAGAGAACGACCCTAGACACCCAATAAACGACATTGAACGCAAAGAAACTTACGGACTGTAATTTTTCCGCAAAGTTTCCCCAAAATTTTCTCGAAAAAACGGGGGTTATCCCTTGACTTTCCCGAAATTTCTGGTATACTGTTGTAAACAACGGATATAGAAAGGCGTTAGCATGATTATCACTAAATTTATAGATGGCTATGTAGTACAAAATTTCAATGTACAAACTGGCAAATGTACTAGTCAAAGATTTGTAGCTGATAATAAAACCGAATATCGTAGTGAAGATGGTAGACGTGTAGAAGATGGTCCTGGTCCAAATGGTGATGGTTATAATCTTTATCATCCTTTTGATATGAAACAACCACCCATTACCGATGTGGATAAACCGACAATTAAAAATCCAGATACTATAGCAACCCGTCAATTTGTTTATGATTTGTTTGACGCTTTATTGAGTGTTACCGATTTTATTGATGACACAAATTATTTAAAAAGATTTAGAAAGGCGGTGAAAGAGTCGGATATGGTGTGATAATATTAGATAAAATATAGGGTCATAACTCAATTAGTAGAGTAACAGACTTTAAATAGGAGTGCCTATAAGGAAACTTATAGAGTAGAATCGCTCAAATTCGGGGAACGCTTTAATATGCTAATCCCGAGCCAAGCCATTTATAATATAGGTGGAAGGTGTAGAGACTTGACGGGCGACATCTAAAGATAATTTAATTATCCATGATGAAGGGAAAGTCCAGATTACCAACAACTATACAGTTGGCGATGAAAATCGTGGTAACATGTTAATCTGTAAGTTCTGGATGCAAATTCCAGTGGCCCTACTTAAATACTTGATGTATAACGATTTATAAAAATCAAACTTTTGGCTAAGATAGATAAAGAATGTTAAAATGAATAATTTAGAACAATTATGTGTTCTCGTAAATATAAGAGAATATATCTTTGGTCGCATAGATACTCTCAGAGAAGCTATCATAGAAGATGATATAGTAACATGGCAGGAAATGGCTCAGGTAGATCGTATTGGTGCATTAAAAATGCTTCGGTCAAAACATCCTGAAAAATCTTTGTTTGATTTAACACAAGTTTTAGATAACTATCTAATAAATTGTTGAAAGGTTATTATGAACACTAATGTAAACACTTTGGACGAAATGATTGCTGTTATACAGGCATATAAGGATGGCAAAACTATACAATTTCGATATGGTAAAGGTGAGAATTGGGCTATTTGTACCCTACAACATCTTTTTAATTTCTCCGATTTTGTATATCGTATTAAGCCAGAGCCTAGAGTTGTATATGTAAACCTTTATAGTGATTCTCATACTGCTTATAATAGCTCAGAAAGAGCTAAAGATAGTGCAGCTTTTACCTGTCTAGAAAAGGCTGTTAAATTTGTAGAAGTTCTAGAATAAACATTTGAATTATGGCGTAAGCAATGAACACTCCTATAATTAAAAATAGACAACGAAGTGCCTATAGCTTTGCTAATATCAATCTATTAGGCCAGTGTAATGCCAATTGCTATTTTTGTTTAGGTAAAGATATCTTGCAGGAGCTAAGTGGAAAGAATCAATTAAATGTACATTTCTCACAATGGAAAAACTTTCCGCAATTTCTAAATCAATGTCGTTTGCACAAAATATCTAACCTGTATATCACGGGGCAAACTGCCGATGGTCTACAATATCAATACTTGGAAGATTTGGTAGACTATTTGCAATCTAACGATTTTGTTGTTGGCGTTAGGACTAATGGGCTGTTGGCTTTGCAAAAGATGGATATTATTAAGTCTATGAAGGGAGAAATAGGATACTCTATTCATAGTCTATCTTGTGAAACTAATAAGAAAATTATGGGAACTTGTGTTATACCAGATTGGGTAAAAATTATTCCCGCTTCTGGTGATAATGTTAGAGTATCTATAGTTATATGCCGTCATAATATAGATGAAATAGATGATATAATTTATTGGCTATCTCATTTTAAGAATATTAAATATATTCAACTACGGCGTATTTCAACAGATACTCGCCTACCCCTTCTGCAAAAGGATATTGATGTATTTGAAGAATATTATAGAAAAATTAGTATAAGATATTCAGCATATAAAATAGGTGATTTTAATCTTGCCCAGAGATATGTAGTATATGGTAAGGAAATATGTTTTTGGCGTACAGTAGAAACCACATGTAATAGCTTAAACTATTTTACTGATGGTGTTTGTTCTGACGAATATTTTATTGTAGAGGGATATCTAAAAAATTCAATTTAAAAGGATGCAAGCCAATGATTATTTCTCTAATTTTGGCTATTGTCGGAACAGTTGCTATTTCTAACAATCTTTGGTATGTTGCCGGATTATGCTGGGGAACAGCAGGATTTCTAGCATATCTATCGGGAAAAGGAAAATAGATTATGTCGAAGACAATAGGTTATTGTTGCTTAATCATTTGTTTCACTATCATTATATGTTTTGGTATTAGTAAACCAAATCCTCCTAAAAGAGATAGCTACAATCTAATATTTGTAGTAACTGACGCACAAATAGTTGATGGCAAATTAGAGCTTACCAAAGAACCAATATTTTATTATGATCCTGGAGAGAATAGATAATGGAAGTAATTGACTATAATGGAAATTAAAATAGGCAGTAAAATATATATCAAAAACGATTGGTTGCCGGCATACGCCCGAAAATGTGTTGCGACGGTTGACAAGTGCGAAAAATATGGTAGAATAGATTACGTGCGGGTTACGTGGGAAGGTAAAAATTCGGCAAAGTTAACCGAAAATTGTGGCACGCTTTTCCCCTTCGACGAAGTTATACTGATATGAGTAAAGGAAGTCCTAATGTCGGCTGAT
>Ga0172381_10001318_pt1 | contig 29479 bp, 24 predicted proteins | sample Leawel6488metaG_FD_119754 | JGI IMG/M metagenome (GOLD analysis project Ga0172381, IMG submission 119754) | Leachate microbial communities from a municipal landfill in Southern Ontario, Canada - Leachate well 64-88 metaG | ecosystem: Engineered > Solid waste > Landfill > Unclassified | place... | reverse complement strand
ATGCTTTCAAATGTTAAATGACACTCGTTGGCATCGTTATCGACTACCGAAGTAATCGTAACCGCGATTCTTTTAGTCGTCGGTTTCAATTTTTTCTTGGCCGGCACGGTTAAAGTAATTGGTCTTCTATCGGGAGTACCGACAAGACGAACGGTTAAAACTTTAATTTGTTCCGCATCTTGGATGTTTTCCTTAATTTGGAATACAGCTTCACCGTCATTGTTGGTTATATCGTTCCAAACGAGCGATATTCCTTCTTCGACGGACACTTCCTGCCCGACGATAGGATTACCTTGGGAAAAAAGAGTTACTCTGATCGTGAAATAACAAACGTCCCCTTGGACGTGGCTACTTTGATCAATCTGAATCTCTTTTTTTGGCGACGAAGTCGGCCGATTATTCTGTTGTCCACGACCACCCTGAGTGTTCTGCGGATTTGATCCATGGCCTCCTCCTGGGGCGGCACCTGGACTTGTGTTTCTTTGTACTACCATTTCTGATTTTTTTGCTTTTTCTTGTTATTTTTTTCTTTTTTTATTTACACATTTATTCAATTTTTAACGAACAATCTTTGCCGGACACGCCTGCTTTTTATCTCTTGCGAGATAAAATATCCGTAAGGATAGCTCATTTGATTTTCCCGTAATTATACTACTTTTTCATATTTTTGTCAATAATTTAGGCCAGCCATCCTTTCTAACACAAAAAATCCCCTAATATTAGAGGATTTTTTGTTTAAACTGAGCCGTTGACCGGGTTTGAACCGGTGACCTTCTCCTTACCATGGAGATGCTCTACCAGCTGAGCTACAACGGCGTGCTTTCTTAATTTTTGATTCTTCAATCTTACAAATTCTCAATTTCTTTCCACCACTCGGTTAATTTATTATTATCCGGATTAACCGCCGCTAATTTATCCCAATATTCTTCCGCTAGCGCTTTATCTTTTCTCATTATACTTAAATTTAAAATTAAATCAAGGTAACGCGGGTTGTTCGGCTCAAGCTCTAAGGCCTCGCGGATATTCTCCAACGCCGCTTCAGTTTCGCCGGCTTCCCTTTCGATATTGGCCAAAGAAAAATAAATCTCCTGGCGAGTAAGATCGCCGATAATTTCTTTATCATCCCGATACTGCCGCTCTAATTTTAAAATATGTTCATAGGTCTGGCGCGCCTCTAGCCATTTTTTCTGGCTTTCATATAGGCTACCAAGCGAGAGAAAAGCCGGCAAATTTTTCTGGTCCAAACTGATTACCTCCACTAATTTTTCTTCGGCGGAATCAAAAATTTCTTTTTTGATTAAATCTTCAGCGGCCAGCAATAACCCCTGGATTTGTTTTTGTTTTTTTTGCCAAGGAATCTTGGTGCCGGTCTCATGATTAGCTTTTATTTTTTTAAGATGCATTTGCCATGATTTTAACCAATTGGAAAAACGTCGATTAATAGTCAGCGCTAATCGACCCAAACGGCCGCTCCAGCGCGCTAAATCGCGGTTAACCCGTTGTTTAATAATCTGCTGTTTAAATTTTGTTTCTTTCTCGCCAGGGATATTAGCCACATCTAAAATCGCCAAAGCGGGAAACTTCTTGATAATAATAACCAAAGAAACGGCTAGGGCGATGGCGATGAGAATAAGAGAAATTACTGTGAACATATAGAACTAAATTCTTCGACTTTAAGCGACGCGCCGCCGACCAGCAGGCCGTCGACATTTTTTTGACGCAAAAATTCGGCGCTATTTTCAGCCGCCACGCTGCCGCCGTAAATGACCCGGACAGATTTATGTAAAATTTTCGCGGCTTGCGCGCGGATAAAAGCATTAATAATATTAGCTTCCAGAGGAATAATCGAGTGGCCGGTACCGATGGCCCAGAGTGGTTCATAAGCGATAACTAAATCGCCGGCGGATTTTATTTTAACGCCACGGAGCGCCAGGCGCAATTCTTGGCTTAAAAATTTCTTGGCATCGCCATTTTCTTTCTCAATTAATTTTTCACCGACGCATAAAACCGGAATTAATTTATTAGTCAGCGCCGTTTTTATTTTAGCATTAATAATCGCGGCGTTTTCATGTAGATGCTCGCGGCGTTCGCTATGGCCAATAATAACATATTTAACGCCAAGCGCTTTCAAATTAACCGGGGAAACTTCGCCGGTATAAGCGCCATAATTAGTAACGGCGCTATCCTGCGCGCCTAACTGCAACGGACTAGATTTCAAAAGCGACGCGACTAGCGGCAGAGATAAATAGTCAGGACAGATAACAACCGTGTACTTATCGTTCTTTATTTTCTTCGTCAGCTTTTTCGCTAAATCTAGACTAGCCGAATAAACTAATTGCATTTTCCAATTGGCGATAATTAATTTCTTCATATATAACCGCGTTAATTTAATTTTTCTTTGTTTTTGCCCACTCAATCGTTCTTTTAATTCCCTCGGCTAAATTAACTTCCGGCTGCCAATTTAGAATTTTCTTCGCCAACTGGCAATTTAAGCAGCTGCGGCGCTGTTCGCCTAATTTAGCGGGCGCTTCTTTAATCTTTAAAGGTGCGCCTAAGGCCTGTTCCAAATTGCGGCGGATATCTAAAAGATTACTTTCCACTTCCGAACCGATATTAATCTCACCATGATAAACAGTATCTTTAGCTAAATATAAAGCACGCACTACATCATCAACATAAACGAAATCGCGCGTCTGTCGGCCATCACCGTACTGTGTGCTTTCTAAACCGCTTACGGCATTATCGACAAAAACCGCAATCACGCCGGCCTCCCCGCCCTTAAACTGGCGCGGACCATAAACATTTGAAAATCTTAGAATCGTATAATCTAAACCATAGACTTGATAATAGCAATTCAAATATTTTTCAAAAGCAAATTTATGAATACCATAAAAAGAAATCGGACAAGCCGCATAGCTTTCCGAGGTCGGAACTTCTTCGGCATCGCCATAAACTGCGCCGCCGGTAGAAGCAAAAATTATTTTCTTAACACCATTCAAACGGCAATTGTTTAAAATGTTAAAACCGCCTAGGAGATTAATCTGGTTATCATTAACCGGGTCGGCCATGGATTTCGGCACTTCAATCTGCGCCGCCAAATGATAAACAAAATCAAATTTTTCCGATTTAAAAATCGGGGCAATTTCCGGCGAGCAGATATCTATTTCATAAAATTTAGCGGCTGGATTAAGATACTCTCTTTTGCCAGAGGACAGATTATCGATTACGACGACTTCTTCGCCAGCTGCGATTAATTTATCAACCAGAGTAGAGCCGATAAAACCGGCGCCGCCGGTAACCAGTATTTTAGACATATGATTTATATTAATATGCTATTTATAATAACACGATTTCTTAAAAAGATGAAGTTGAAAAAACAACCGAAAAATAGTGATAAATTAAGCCTTTTTTTACCAATTTTTCGACCTCCCTAAGGTTTGCCAACCTTTGTTTTTTTTGCTAAAATAATCGTAAGAGTAAGCTTAAAAATAATAAGTAAAAACACCCTAAAAATGGGACTTTTTTGTTTTAAAGTCTAATTTTAATGTTTAAATAGATATGGCTAAAGACCTACCAAAAGATTCTAAAAAGGCTAATAATTACGGAGCGGAACAAATTACTGTCCTTGAGGGTTTAGATCCGGTTAGAAAACGCCCGGGCATGTATATCGGTTCGACTTCCGCCGCCGGTTTACATCATTTAGTTTGGGAAGTGGTTGATAATTGTATCGACGAAGCGATGGCTGGTTATGCTACGGAGGTTTCGGTTATCCTCTTGCCAGATGGCTTAGTGTCGGTCGAAGATAACGGTCGTGGTATTCCGGTTGATAAACATAAAGTCACCGGCGTTTCCGCTTTAGAAACAGTTTTAACTAAATTGCACGCCGGCGGAAAATTCGGCGGCGGCGGTTATAAAGTTTCCGGCGGCTTACACGGCGTCGGCGTTTCCGTCGTTAACGCTTTAAGTGAATATTTAAAAGCGGAAGTTTGCCGCGACGGAAAAATATGGATGCAGGAGTATAAAATCGGCAAACCCTTAAAAGCCGCTAAACCGGTCGGAACGACTAAAAAAACCGGTACGACAATTACTTTTAAAGCTGATAAAACTATTTTTACCGAGTTGGAGTATAGTTGGGGTAAAATTCTAGATCGTTTACGACAACAAGCCTACCTAACTAAGGGTATAACTATTAGTGTCGCCGATCAACGCGAAGGCCACCGACAAAAAAAATATAAATTCCATTTTGAAGGCGGAATAAAATCCTATATTAAATCTCTACACCGCAATAAAACTGTTAAAAACGATACCGTTTTCTATGTTGATAAGGACACTAATGATTGCAAGGTGGAATTAGCGCTGCAATATAATGATGAATATAATGAAACGGTTTTATCCTTCGCTAATAATATCCATAACCCCGAAGGTGGAACGCATTTGGTCGGTTTCCGAACGGCTTTGACCCGTGTTTTAAATAATTATGCGCGCGGCAAAAATCTGATTAAAGAAAAAATGGAGAATCTGACCGGCGACGATGTGCGCGAAGGGCTAACCGCGATTATTAGCGTTAAACTACCGGAACCGCAATTTGAAGGCCAGACCAAAGGTAAACTCGGCAATGCGGAAATGAAAGGTTACGTAGAAACTATTTTCGGCGAAGTTTTTAATATTTTTCTGGAAGAACATCCAAAAGAAGCGGAGGCGATTGTCGGCAAATGTTTATTGTCGGCGCAAGCCCGCTTAGCGGCGCGCAGCGCTCGGGCGACAATTTTACGCAAAGGCGCTTTAGAGGGCATGACTCTGCCCGGTAAACTAGCCGACTGTTCTAGCCGTCATCCGGAAGAATGCGAATTATATATTGTTGAGGGAGACTCGGCCGGCGGCTCGGCTAAACAGGGGCGAAATCGCCGTTTCCAGGCGATTCTTCCTTTGCGTGGTAAAATTTTAAATGTCGAACGAGCGCGCTTAGATAAAATGTTGGCTAATAACGAAATTAAAAATTTAGTTATCGCTCTCGGTACGAACATCGACGATCAATTTGATCTTGAAAAACTCCGCTATCATCGCATTATTATTATGACCGATGCCGATGTTGACGGCGCTCATATCCGGACCTTATTGCTAACTCTGTTTTTCCGTCATTTCACGCCGCTCGTTTCTGGCGGCTATATGTATATTGCTCAACCGCCTTTATACCAGCTTAAGAAAGGCACTACTGTCCGCTACGCTTATAGCGATGAGGAGAAAGAAAAAATTATTATTGAACTTGGCGGTGGTATGGAAGAAGCTATAGAAATCGGCGAAGAAAACGATGAAGGTGAAAGCCTGGCGGTCGAAACGGTTGGGGATGGAGATGATGAAGATAATAAAAAAGGCAAAAAAGGCGCCAACGGAAAGAACGGCGAAGAAGATAAGAAAAAACCGAGCAAGATTACTATCCAGCGCTATAAAGGTTTGGGAGAAATGAACCCGAGCCAATTATGGGAAACAACGATGGATCCGGAGCACCGCATCGTTAAGCAAGTAACGATCGAAGACGCGGCTAAAGCGGATCAAATTTTTGATATGTTAATGGGCGATAATGTTGCACCGCGTAAGAATTTCATTCAGACACATGCTCAGAAAGTAGAAAATTTAGATATTTAAACTGAGTATTAAAGCCATTGCGCTTATCTATATGTATATTTATCTTCTCTGTCCGATTACCGCGTTCATTATCGCTCAAGGGGCGAAAGTAGCTATCCGATCTTTTCATCATAAATTAACCTGGCATGATGTCGTGGCTTATTCTGACATGCCCTCCGGCCATACGGCGGTAGTTTCGGCTTTAGTGATGATTTTAGCTTTAAAGCTAGGAATAAACTCGCCGCTAGTCGCGGTCGCTTTCGTTTTTGCGATGATTGTCATCGTGGACGCCATCGGCTTGCGAAATTATCTCGGCCAGCATGGAAAAACTTTAAATATTCTGGTTAAGGATTTAAAAGAAGATGATTTCTTGGATCGCTCTTATCCGAAACAGTTGGAACATATCGGGCATACGCCCCTACAATGCCTAGTCGGCGCCTTAGTCGGCGCCGCGACGAGTTTAATCGGGTGGCTAATTTTTTAGAAACTATTTTAATTTAAACCAATATACAAAAAAACAGAACTATGAGTTCTGTTTTTTTGAATTACTTTAGATATTGGAAATTATTTATAATAGGTATCGAATACTATTTTTCTAAATCGCCAATAAGCTCTTCCCTGACATTTCTAGCGGTTGATCAATCCCCATAATCTGTAAAATCGTCGGTGCGACATCCGCTAAAGTGCCGGCTGGCACCAACAGGCTTAAATCATTATTAATCGGATCGACTAATCCGATAGTCTTACCCTTGAACTCCGGACCGATGATTAAAAACGGCACGGGGTTAGAAGTTATTTCCTTATCCGCTAATTCCGTTCCTAAATTAAGCATCTTTTCAGCATTACCGGCCGCGGCGGAAATTATCAATAAGCCGTTTTTTGCTTCAATAGCGGTTAAAATCTTTTTTAAATTTTTATCAATCGTCGTAACGGCTTTCTGAACCTTTGAAAAATCACCGCTGGCGGCGACTAAATCTAAATATGGAATAGCAGCCACGATTAAATCCGCCGGCTCGTCGCTATTAATAGTTTTAATTATTTCACCTACAGTTCTTTTTAAAGCTAAAGATAATTTATTTAAATCACCGCCGGCCTCGGAAGTAATTATCTGCCAGTTTTCGCCCATCATCTTATCTTCCCGGCCGCCATTGAAGAAATGAGTTAAAGCGGCAAAGCGTTCAGTCTCACTAATTTTTTTTTGTTTTAAATTAGCCGCCGCTAATACGGTCGCAAGCGTCACTTCGGCTTTAATATCTTCTACCGCAAATTCTTGGCCGGTGCCTAACGCTAAATAACGGGAATTTAAATTTTTATCGCCGGGGTCAAGCACGGCCACTGGATATTCTTTAACCAAGCTAGACCAAGTCGGAGTTTTAACGGACATGATGGCGTTAGCCTCGCTGGCGGGCGCAATCCCCCAGCCGTCCAGTAATAACAAAAGCACCGGCACGCGCCGGAGAGATTTTACTTCCTGATGTTCAAGAAGAATATTATCCATAGAAAATTATCGTTTCAAAATAATTATTTAATAAGATCAGCGATTTCCATTAAGCGATTATATTTAGCTAATCTTTCGCCGCGCGATAATGATCCGGCTTTTAAGTAATCGGCGCCGCTAGCGACCGCTAAATCAACAATAAAGTCATCAACCGTTTCCCCGCTACGATGGGAAACGATTACCTTATAATTATGCCGCTGGGCTAATTTTATACAATCCACAGTCTCCGTCAAAGTACCAACCTGATTCGGTTTAATGATAATCGCGTTAGCGGCTTTCTCCTTTAAGCCTTGGCGCAGACGATCAGAATTAGTAACGAATAAATCATCGCCGACAATCAACATTTTTTTGCCGAGCTCCGCGGTTAATTCCCGCCACTCGCTCCATTCGTCTTCGGCTAAACCATCTTCTAAATATAAAAACGGATATTTTCTTAACCATTCATTATATAAACCGATTAAGTTAGTGGAAGTAAAATAAGCATTATCAAGAGAAAAAAGATATTTTTTAGACTCAACTTCATATAAAACCGACGAGCCGACATCAACCCCTAATTGTAAATCCTCGCCTGGTTTATAGCCGGCGCGAATTGTCGCCGCTAAAATAAATTCAATCGCTTCAATACTGGAATCTAAATCCGGCGCATAACCGCCTTCCGCGCCGATATCGGTGTCATAGCCGGCTTCTTTTAAAACCTTGCCTAGCTCATGAAAAACTTCCGCGCCTTCGCGCACCATCTCTGCCGCGTTCTGTTTTTTAGGAATAATCAAAAACTCCTGAAAATCTAAATTAGTATCGGCATGGCGGCCGCCGTTAAAAACATTAAAGAGCGGCACGGGAATCTGCGGTGCGATAAAAGAAAAAGTCTCTTGAAGATAAACAAATAATTCCTGTTTCTCACTCAGCGCGGCGGCTCGAGCACAAGCTAAAGAAACCGCTAAAATCGCGTTCGCCCCTAAATTTTTCTTGCCGGCCGTACCGTCTAAATCAATCATTATTTTATCAATTTTCGCCTGCTCGGTTATTTTATGGCCGATAAGGCGCGGCGCGATAATTTCATTAACTTTTATTACCGCCTTTAAAACTCCTTGCCCGCCGTAACGTTTTTTGTCGCCATCGCGTAGCTCTAAAGCTTCATGGGCGCCAGTCGAGGCACCGCTAGGAACGCTAGCTTTAGCGCTTAAACCGTTATCTAAAGTCACCCGCGCTTCTACCGTCGGATTACCGCGGGAATCTAAAATTTCGCGCGCGCTGATGTTTTTTATTTTGGACATAAAGTTACAAAATTATTTTACTATTTTATCCAAGCCCGGCATCTTACCGCCGCCCAGATAAGTTAACATTGCCCCGCCGGCCGTCGAAATCCAGTCCACATATTCTTCCATTTTAGTTAATTTCAGCGCCGCCACCGTTTCGCCGCCACCGATTACACCATAAGCGCGGCCGGAAGCGCGGGAAGCGATTAAACGCGCTACGGCTAAGGTGCCATATTTAAAGCTGGGCTCTTCAAATTTTCCCATCGGACCATTCCAAACTAAAGTCTGAGCCTTCTTAATATATTTAGCATATAAAGAGATGCTGGCCGGACCGATATCTAAAATTTTATCATCTTTTGCAACCGTCTGCGGTTTTTTAACCCGCGCTTCGCCTTTTTTAGTTTTAACGACGACGTCAACCGGCAAAATTATTTTCGCCGCTAGCTTCTTATTCTTAAAAAATTTCTTAACGCTCGCCGCGCTATCATCATCAACTAAAGACTTGCCGATTTCATACCCTTGAAATTTAAAAAAATTATTAGCCAAGGCGCCACCGAGTAAAATCTGACTGGCGGCCGGATAAAGCTTAGAAATCAAGGGGGCTTTAGTCTTTATTTTCGCGCCGCCGATAATTATTACCAAGGGTTTCTTCGGTTTTAAAATTTTCTGCAAAGCGCCAATCTCTTTCTCTAATAATAAACCAGTATAAGACGGCAAATACTTTTTAATGGCCGAAACTGAGGCTTGAGCGCGATGACCGACGGCAAAAGCGTCATTAACATAGATATCAACGCCCATCGCCAGCTCTTTCGCAAATTTAGAATCATTACTATATTCTCCCGGCTGAAAACGCAAATTCTCTAAAAAAATAATTTCTCCCGGTTTCATTTTTTTAACCGCGGCGTTAACTGCCGGACCGATAACTTGCGGCAAAAATTTTACCGGCGCTTTTAATAAAGTTCTAAGCCGCATTGCCAAGGGTTTAGCGGAAAACGCGACTGCTGGTTTAATCGGTTCGCCTAAATGCGTGGCGACAATCAAGCGCGCTCCGGCAGCCGTTAGAAACTTAATACTTTCTAGCCCCGCTTTAATTTTATGGTCTTCTAAAATTTTGCCATTTTTCAACGGCTCATTAAAATCGACACGTAAAAAAACAACTTTATTATTAAAATTTTTTATTTTTTTAAGAGAGTTAATCGCCATAAAAATTATTTTAATTCTCCGAGTTGAACGGCGACGTCCTTTTCAGCACCGTCACGCCAATAAACTAAAGTGATCTTATCGCCCGCCTTATAATTAGCGAGGACATCAGCTAAATCATTATCGGCATTAATTTCCTGATTATTCACCCAGGTAATAACATCGCCAGCTTTCAATCCCGCCAGTTGCGCCGGACTATTCTTAAGAATCGCCGGCTCGGACGCGGTTGAATATAGCCAAGCGCCCTTATTTAAATTAACAGCGGTCGTCTTAATAGTGCTTAAATCTAAATAATTAAGGCCTAAAAATGGCCGCTTAGCCGCATCTTTTTTTAATAAGGATTGCCAAAAAGAATTATAAGAAAAAGCGGGAATAATTTTTTGGTCATTAGTGACTATCGCCGCTAAATTTCCCGCCAAATCAAAAATAAAAGAATTTTTTAAATTGTCATCGGTCGCGCCGATTAAATCCAAACTAGCGTTTAAGGAATCGCTACTGGCCAGCGACGGAGTCTTGGTCAGTGAACTTAAGGTCGTCGGTCGGACAGAATCTAAACCATTGACCGCTAGCAGTGTCTGCCCTAAAGTCAGCTCTGATCGCGGAATAATCTTTTTAACTGCTAAATTATTGACGCCGGCTAAATGAAAAATTAATAAATCGCCGGGCAAATCTTTAGCGGCCGAAAGTCCGTCAATCTTATATATCTGGCGATCGCTACCAATAGCGATATAATTTTTAATCTTGAAATCCTTCTTTAAATCACTGGGCACTGAAGCCACTACCCAGCCGTCCGAAGTAATAATTAAACCAATAAACAACGGTTTTTCTAAATTATAATAATCCGGCGAGTCGTTATCAGCTAAAGCCGCCGGACTTATTTCTTTAAACACACTGATTAAGACGGGACGAATATTGCTTAGAGTTTCGGAAATTTTAACATCTTGATTCACGACTACTTTTTTAGCGTCGCGGATTATTAAGCCGGAAGAATTAGAATTCAAATCCGATAAATTAACCTCGCCGGAAAGATAAGGCAAAGAAAAATCTTTTAAGATATAAACTCGAACTACTATTTCTCCTAAAGCACCGGCTAATAAACCGCATAGTGTCGCGACAATCACGGTCACCAAAAAACGTTTGCTTATTTTAGCTGAATTGGACATAAATTATTAATATTAGCGCCGCTGGCTACAAATTTTAGAGCCAACGAGCGATTAAAAGCGAAAAAATAATTATTATCGCACTTAAAATCAAAGGGGTTTTTAGCGTCTGGCGATTTAAGTTACCGCGCCAGTAAGCATGAATAATCGTTAAAGATAAATAATAAGTGAGCGCCGAAAAAAGAGCCAGAATATTAAAATTTAACGGGAAAAGCGAAAAAATCCAAGCAAGTTCCGTTAAAGCTAAGACATTAATAATCAATAAACCACCGGTTCGTCGCCAAGATATTCTTTTAAACGGCAAAAATTGCAGAAATAGCAACCAAATGATTAAAGCAAACGCCGGCAGCATAAGCTCCGGTGACCAATTTAAGAAAGCAGTCAAACCGAATAAAACCGCGGCCAAAGCATAGGAAGTTAAAAATCCGCCGACATTAAGTAAACTGTCTATCTTATTTTCCAGCTCGCCGCTATTCTCTAAAGCTGATTGATTTCCAACTAAATAATATAAATATTTTAGGTAAGCATACAGGAACCAGGCGATTAATAAGAAAATCAATTGAATCCAGAAACTACTGACAATAATTGTGACGTAAGTAGAAAAACTTAGAAAAAATAATAATGGCAAAATTACAAATAATGGCCAATATTTTTTCTCTCCTCGCGAGGCAATTAATTTAACGCTAATAACAATTACTAACGCTCCCAGCGCTAAAGAGGAATAAAAGAACACCGGCGCAAATAAAAAAGCCTGGTCAAATAACCAAATGAGAAGAGGAGCAATTAAGGGAACAAAACGTCTATATTTCATAAATTAAGGCAGAATAGGGGTGGCTGGAGCTAATGTATCTATCGGATTGAAAGGAGAAGTGGTTGGAACGAGAGTCCCTCCGTCAATTCCCGGGAGAGCAGACGCGGGCGGAGTAGCCGCTTCGCTAGGCTGCGTGCCATTTATTCCATCACCGGTATCGATAAGAGGTGTCGGCGTAATGATATAATCATCGCCGCCAGTCGTCAACTCTAAACTTTTTATTTCGCTAAGCGCCGCTAAATCATTAACCTTCAAAAATTTATTGGAAAAAGTATAAAGATTATCATTAATATATAAGCTGCGTTTCGCCGTATTATCATAATAATTAAGACCGCGCCAATAATCAGCTTGCGCAAAATGTCCGCCAGAAGAATGATCAATCTGGCCTTTTAGCTTAAAAGCATTATCATTAATCGTAAAAACCATCACGCCGCTAAAAGTTAATTTGCCGTTGGTGCGCAAGACCGTCGGAATAGTTAAGAGATTTTTTTCGGACGAATAAAGAAAGGCTTTATGGTCGCTTAAAGCGATCGAATCACTTTCGGCGTCGCCTAATAGATAGCTATCCAACTCCTTAGGTTTAGCTAAATCAGTGAAATCAAATAAAGATAATTTTAAACCCTTAACTTTCACTCCGCCGCCGGCCGTTTCCTCCGTATCACGTCCTAAACCAATTAATTTAGTGCCATCTTTATCCGCCGGGTGGAGATAATTAGAAAAACCCGGAATTTTAATTGCGCCCAAAACCGCTGGCTTAGCCGGATCGGCCAAACTAATTACAAATAAGGGGTCAATTTGTTTAAAAGTAACCAGATAAACACGATCACCGATAAATCGGGCGGCATAAATTTTTTCCGTGGTTGCTAAATTTTCCAAAAGACCGACAGTTTGTAAATTCTCATTTAACACATAAATATTACTATAAGAATCTGTGGCCTGTTCGCCTAAACGCGACCATTGCTGATTTCGTGTCGTAGCGATACGGAAATACTTACCATTTTCATCCATAGAAAATTGGTTCAAGATTTGTCCGGAAACTTCACCGCGCGCCCGATATTCAATCTTATTACCATTAACGGCAATTTTATGAATAATGGTTTTTTCCATCTCTTTAGCCTTAGCCGCTAGCTTCTGTTTCAAACCGTTGTCAATTTCAGTTTGCCGCGTCGCTTGTTCTGTCTGGCTCAAGGAGCTTAAATAGCGATCAATAATTTGCGCCACTTTAATCTTTTTCTCATTATCATTTAAGACAAAAATCGGGGCGGCTTCAATTTTAGTAATTTTATCCTGTTCTTCAGCGCTTAGTTTAGAATGAAAAAGCTCTCTCTTCACCTGTTGCTCTAAATCATATTCGTTCAGGTACTGAGTATAAGTTATATAAATATTGTTTTGTGAGACATAGAGGTTCTGACTATTATCCAGAAGATAAACCTGACCGTTAATCGCTTCGGAATTATTTTTAATATTAACCGCCGTGATGTTCGTAAAATTATAAGAGTCATAAGGAATATCAAAATAATAAACATCCGGCGCAAAACATTTAGCAACCGCGTCGCATTTGGTCGGTAAAACTTGTCCATTATCCAGAGTCCGCGGCAATAACGGTTCGGTAGCAATATAGCTGCTATAAGTATTAGTTAAAAAGTAAACATAATCGCCGATTAGCCGAGCGTCATAATAAGAACCCTCAAAATTCAAATCGCGCACTTGTTGCGGATTAGCAGGGTTAGAAACGTCAAAAACTTTTAAGAAGACATAGGGATTTTGGCGGCGAAAAGTCTGATAGAGAGTCTGGGTATAAATTTGCGTATCATCGCCGAAAACCGCTAAAAAATTACCGTTAATAAAAATATCTTGCGGGCGTGACTTAAAGGTTATCTTGCTGACGACCGCCATTTCACTAGCGGGCGTGGCTTTAATAATAGATAGTTCATTTCTAACCAGCGCGTAAATATAATTGCCGTCTGTTTTAATAATATCCGCTTCATCTACACCGGCAACCTGATTATTCGTGGCTGAATAATCCAAAGAATTATTCGGCGTTCCCGAATCAGCCGCCGCGACCGCGCTACCAGCCATTCCGGCGCTACCAGCGGAAGAGGCCGTCGGTGTCGCCAAAGACATTTCCCCTCTAGTAACGGTCGTACTTAAACCATAGGAGCGGTTAGACAAGCCGGATGGATTATTATTATCGGCGAGAAATTTAGCCAGTTCATCATAATTATTGAATTTCTTCAGTTGATTAGTATTAGTGGTCGCTGGCGCTGTCGTGGTCGCCGCCGTATCAACCGGCGTTAAGGTTGTAGCCGGCGCCGCTGACTTTTTAAACTTTGGAAAAGCGCAACCGCTGACTACGGCCGTTAAAATCAATAAAAGTAAAAATAATTTAAAAAAATTTCTTGACATATCCGATTAATTTAGTTTATTCATCTCACAATCACAATTATAACACAATAATCTGTTTTATTTAATAATTACTTCCGTGCCGGTTCCCACCCGATCATATAGATATTTAGCTGGGCCGATTCCTAAACGAATACAGCCATGAGAAACCGGTTTGCCTAAATGATCCTCGCCTTCACGATAACCATTAGGCCAAAGAGGCAATTCATGGATGCCGACCTGGCTCTTACCAAGACCCAGCCAATAAGGCATCCATAATTTATAAGTTTTCGACCAAGCTTTGGAACTTTTATTAGCAATATAGAAAGTTCCTTTGGGGGTCGGCATGCTAGCTTTACCAGTAGAAACCGTGAATATTTTCCAAGGTTCATTGGCCACAAAATAGGTCAATTCTTGTTTTTTTAAATCAATCCCGATTTTAATCGGCAATTTTCCGGTTAGCGACGATAAAGGATTATAGGCCATGTCTATCTCTTTCCCGTCGGTATAACCGTCGCTATCAGTATCAGAATTTAAAGGGTCGGTTTTAAATTTTAACTCCCAATAATCGCTCAACCCATCTTTATCCATATCACTTTTATCAATCTTGACGGCTCCCGGATTATACGGCGAATAATTATTCTCGATTTCTTGTTCATTCGTATAACCATCATTATCCAAATCAAGCGTTGTTGACGCCGACGTCTCTCCGGCAACCACTTCCAGAGATAGTGTTTCTGTTTGCGCCGCCGCCTGATGAGAAATAAAACTAGGCAACACTAAAATAAACAGCAATACACCGAGACGCTTAAGCGACGGACGACTTTTTTTAATTTTTCCATTAGCTGGCGGATAGACTGGTGCCGCCTGTGGCTTTAAAGAATATTCACAACCGCAAAATTTTTGACGATAAATTTCCAGTTCTTTAGCCAACTCTTGTGAATGGTGATAACCGTTATCGGCTTGAAAATCTTGATTAAGAAAATTAACGCCATAAGTTGCCGTTAAAGCGCCAGATAGATCTTTAATCATTTCCGTATCCTTATAAGGACTAACTAAAAGAGTCGTGCTAAAAAAATCAAAACCTTTTTGCTTGGCTAATTTAGCAGTTTTTTCTAAACGGTCAAAGTAACAAATTTGGCACCGTCCGCCTTTTTCCGGATCAGCTTCATGACCGCCAATTTTCTTCTGCCAAGTTTCATGATTATATGGTTCAATAATCAGCGGCCAAGAAAATTTTTCGGCCATTAGTTTCACATAATGAAGTCGCTTCTCGTACTCCTCTCGAGAATTAAGATTAGAATTGTAAAAATACCAAGTTAAATCATAGTACGGCGCTAAGCGGTCGCGGCTGATATAAGTTCCGCAAGGAGCGCAGCAAATATGTAATAATAATTTTTGCCGTTTAGGTAACGGTGAGGCCGGTGATAATGAAGCGACATTTTTTTTTCGACGATCTAAAAGTCCGAAGCCGGTAACGAGCAATAGCATTACCAGCAGTAAAGCCGCTAAGGCCCAAAATTTACCACGACTCTGCAGAAACAAGCCACTGACGCCAAAAAGTAAAGACAAAAAATAAAAAACTAAGACCGTTTTTCTCTGCCCGATACCTAAAGATAATAAACGATAATGTAAATGTCCGCGATCGGAAAATTTCAAAGGATTCTTCCCTTTTAATAGCCGACGAATAATAGTCCAAGCAACATCTAAAATCGGTACGCCCATGACGAGCAGAGCAATAGCGATTTTTCCACCGGAAATAATCGCGAGCACTCCTAAAATATACCCCAACAATAATGATCCGCCTTCGCCTAAAAAAATCTTGGCCGGATGCCAATTAAAAATTAAAAAACCTAAACAGGTACCGACTAAAAGCGCGGCGGCAAAAGCGATATCCGGCTGATAATAACGAGAGGTCAGCGTAAAAAGAAAAATAATTAGGCCGCCGATAGCGCTCACGCCGGAAACCAATCCATCGACGCCATCTAAAAGTTTCGTAGTGTACATCATTCCTAAGAGCCAGAGGGCGATGAAAAGCGGCGAAATAAAAAACAGCGATTCTAAATTTAAAACACCGCCGAAAGGATTAGTGATTTTAGCTATTTCTACGCCGCCGAAAATTACGGCGGCAATCGCCAAGAGCGGAAAAATAATCTGCTGTTGTGGCTTAAGATTATATTTATCATCTAAAACGCCGCCGATTATAATAATCAGAGCGCCAATGAAAAACCCAACTAAATGAGAAAGGTGTAAATTACCTGATAAAAAATGGCCAGCGAATAAAAATAATAAACCAAAATAAACAATAAAAATCGCCGCACCGCCTAAAAGAGGAATCGGCCGCTGATGGATTTTTCTCTCCGTCGGTACGTCCATAACTTTAAAACGAACGGCTATCTTTTTGACTATTAAAGTCAGGATCGCCGTTGAGATTAAAGCCGTTATAAAAATAAAAAGATAAAACATGCTGGCTGATTGTTTTAATTTCTATAATTGTTTCGCTTTTTCTACTTCAATTTCCGCGCGTTTATTAATAATAACCGTATCGCGGCGCTTTAACTCGCCGGATAAAATTTTATTGGCGATGAGATCTTCAACCCGATCCTGTAATAAACGCCGCAGCGGTCGGGCGCCGAATTTCGGGTCATAACCGGCTCGCGCCAAAATCGCTACGCCGTCTTTGTCGGCCTTCAGATCAACGCCGTTCTTCTCCATATTCTTCTTAATTTTCTTAAGCATGAGCGCCGTAATCGTAAAAGTATCTTCTTCGGTCAGCGGTTTAAAGACAATAATCCCGTCAAAACGATTAATAAGCTCCGGCCGTAAATATTTATTAAGCTGAGTATCAATTAGTTCCTGTTTAATAAGATTGAGGGCGGTATTAGCTTTAATTTGTTCCTGAATATAAACGGCGCCGATATTTGAAGTCGCAATAATAATTGATTCCGAAAAACTAATAGTCCTCCCCTGCCCGTCGGTTAGTCGCCCATCGTCTAACATTTGTAAAAATAAATTTAAAATATCCGGATGCGCTTTTTCAATTTCATCCAGAAGAATAAGCGAGAAAGGCTTCTTACGAACCGCTTCCGTCAAATAGCCGAGCGTACCGTCGGCATCGCCAATCATTTTTTTGACGCTATCCTGCAACTGATATTCACTCATATCCAAGCGCACGAGATAGTTTTCGTCGCCGAAATAAACTTCACTAACTGATTTTGCTAATTCGGTTTTTCCGACACCCGTCGGCCCCATGAATAAAAAGCTGGCAATTGGCTTCTTACTATCTTTTAATTCGGCACGCGCCCGACGCAAACTCGCCGCGACCGCCGCGACCGCTTCGGTCTGTCCAACTAGCCGTTTATGAATTTCTGTTTCTAAATTTAATAATTTCTGGCTTTCCGAAACCGTTACTTTACTGGCTTGGATACCTGTTAATTCACTGATAGCTAAAGCTACTTGTTCCCGGCCGCAAAAAGGCTTAGTCGGATCGTTCTTAATATTCTTAGCGGTAATAATAGCGGCTTTTTCTAATAAATCCAGGGCCTTACTTGGTAAAAATTTATCATGAATATAACGTGCCGACATTATTACTGCCTGTTCTAAGGCACTATAGACAATATAAATACCATATTTCGCTTCTAAAATCCCTACTTGGCTTTCTAAAATTTGAATAGCAGAATTAGTATCCGGTTCTTGTATCCCAATAGTCGTGAAGGCATTGCCGAGTGCTTTATTTTCAATATAGCGCGCATAGTTTTCCGTGGTCGCTCCGGCTAAGCAATAAATATGCCGGCGATTAATTGTATCGGCTAAAACTTTTGATAAATCCAAACTTTCCTGGCTGCCGGAACTGATACCAATTAAAGTTTCAATATTATCTAAATACAAAATTATATTGCGCGAACGATTAATTTCACTTAAACAAGTAAGTAATCTTTCTTCAGCCTGACTGGCTTCGGCGCCCGCCACTAAACGCGGAATGTCTAACTCTACCAGGCGTTTATCTTTAAAGAATTCCGGAACATTTTCTTCCACCATCAGTTGCGCTAAACCATCAACAATCGCGCTTTTCCCAACTCCGACCGAACCGACCAACATGACGCCGTTATGACCGCCGGAGAACGCTTCAAAAATCGTAGCAATTTCTTTATCGCGCCCGACGCAAATATTCATGTTGCCATATTTAGCGGCAATCGTTAAATCGTGAGAATAATGATCTAAAGTCGGTGTCGCGATTGCCGTATAGGCCCGATTCATATTATTACCCGGCTTTAATAAGGAAAGACGGTGGAAAGATTGATATTTTTCCACCAACCGGCGATTAGTCCTAAACCAAGCGACCGTATTAGTTATCTTATCTTCGTTTATTTCTAATTCATAAAGAATTTCTGCTAGGAGCGGATCCTTGCCGCAACAAAAAGAAATGATATTTAGCGAATCAATATTCGGCTGGCGACGTTCGTAAGCGTCAATGAAGGCTAAAATTAAAATTTCCTGTAATCCGATATTTAATTTATGATCATGGTGCTTGTCGTTTGCCGGTTTAACTAAATGATTGTCAACCAAACCAACTAATTTTTGAGCGTCAACATCAAGACGGATAAATAAATTCTGAATTTCTTTATTACGTAATAAAACTCGGAATAAATGCAGAACGGAAACTTCCGGCTGCTTCAAGCGGCGAGACAAGAGATAAGCTTCTTCCAACGCTTGTCGAGCCGTATCGGAAAAAGCGACAGCAACGTTATACTTTTTTAGCCGCCGAGTGGCCGCTTTTTTTTCATCTTTAAACAAGCGGTAATTTATTTTTTTGGCTGCCGCTTTCGCTTCACTCTTTTTATAAATTAGAAATAAATCAAACCAGAGAGAAATTAAAAATACAAAAATTAACGGATCGAATTTCCGCCAAAAGAATAAAAGCTTGATCGGCGCCGCCGTCCAAACCGCCTGATTAATAAATAGCCAGCCGCCCAAAGATGCCCAGCCGGCAAAAATAATTAAATAAGTAAAAAAAGTTAAAATTTTATCAATTTTATTCTTAAGATTCTTTAAATAGATTACCGAACGTTTTAATTCTTCGCCCCAGAATAAAAATCGGCCCGAAAACCAGGCGCCACGGCTGTCAGAATTTTTTTCGGCGGTAAAATTTATTTTTTCGGATATTAGTTCGGACATAAGAATTTATCGACGGGCAAATTATTTAACAAATTGGAAAGACAAAGCTAGGAGCAGCGCTAAGGGGAAAACCAGCCAGAGGATTAAAATTAATATCACGACGAGCAGCCAAAAAATCAGAACCAGGCCGCGAGCAATAATCTGCACCGTGCGCACCGCAAAACTAATCAAGCGGGCGGCGATATCGCGCTGGCCGTACATCGGCACAAAAATATTTTTAAGCCAGACGCTGAAACCTAAATTAATTTCCTGGTTGCCTAAAAAACGCCAGACGCCTTTAACCAGCCGGGCAAAACCGACGGTATACCACCAAAGCGGAAAATACAAAATTTCCCCTAAAATTTGCAGGATAATCTTACCGGAATAAGTTAAAAAATTATGGCTGGGCATAAAACAAAAATAACAGACAAAGAATTATCTTTTACTTTATAATAATAACACGAATAAAAGGTAATTGACAACAAAATTATCTTATACTACTATTAGATTAGCACTCTATCAATAAGACTGCTAAAAGATAAAGTCTTTATAAAATAATAGATTAATATATGTTCAACAAATTCACGGACAAATCACAAGAAGCGATTATTAATTCTCAGATGATTGCCTCGTCTTACGGCCAATCTAATATTGAAGCGCTCCACATCCTCCTTTCCCTGCTTCAGCAGAACGAAAGCTTAATCAAACCGATTTTAGAAAAAATGAAAATCGATCCGGATAGGATTGAGGATTATACGATTAAAGCAATCCAAAAATTACCGCGCGTCAAAGTTAATCCCAGTAACGGTCCGATTCAAGCTGTTTCCGGTACGGCCGAAACCGCGGTTATTTTAGAACGGGCGCAGAAAGAAGCGGACGGCATGAACGACGAATTTATTTCGACCGAACATATTTTACTCGCCCTCATCGGTGTTCCCTCGCCGGCACAAAGCGTGCTCTTGAATTTTAAAGTGGAATACGAAAATGTTAAAAATATTCTAAAAGACCTGCGCGGTAGCCAGACGATTAACGATCCTTTCCCGGAAAATAAATATAAAGTTTTAGAAAAATATACTTTAAACCTAACCGAACTCGCGCGACAGGAAAAACTTGATCCGGTTGTCGGCCGCGATCAGGAAATCCGCCGCATCATGCAGGTTCTGCTGCGCCGCACAAAAAATAATCCGGTTCTAATCGGCGAAGCCGGTACCGGTAAGACCGCGATTGTCGAAGGTTTAGCCCAGCGCATAATCGCCGGCGACGTCCCGGAAAATTTAAAGAATAAAGAAATCGTTACTCTCGATTTAGGCGCGCTGGTGGCCGGAGCGAAGTTCCGCGGTGAATTTGAAGACCGGCTCAAGGCGGTCTTAAAAGAAGTCAAAGCGCAAAACGACCGGATAATTCTTTTTATTGATGAAATCCACACTTTAATCGGCACCGGCGCGTCTGAGGGGTCAATGGATGCCTCTAATATGTTAAAGCCGGCGCTCGCCCGCGGCGAACTGCGCACTATCGGCGCCACGACAACCAAAGAATATCAAAAGTATATTGAAAAAGATGCCGCCCTAGAGCGCCGTTTTCAGCCGATTTATGTCGCCGAGCCGAGTGTGGACGACACGGTTAGCATGCTCCGCGGCTTAAAGGAAAAATATGAAGTCCATCACGGCGTCCGGATTACCGACGATGCGCTCATTGCCGCCGCGAAATTATCCAATCGTTATATCAGCGACCGTTTTCTGCCGGATAAAGCGGTGGACTTAATCGATGAAGCGACTTCTTCTCTACGCATGGAAATTGATTCCATGCCGGATGAACTTGATCAATTAAAACGCAAAATAAATCAATTAGAATTGAATAAAGCGGGACTGATGACGGCCGATAAAAAATCGCCGAAATTACGAGCTTTAAATTCAGAACTAGCAAAAATACGAGAAAAAGCCGACCAATTAGAATTACACTGGAATAACGAAAAAAATATTATCTCGCAAATCCGCGCTTCCAAAAAAGAAATCGAAGATTTAAAAATCAAGGCGGAAATCTCCCAGCGCCAAGGGGCTGACTTAACGGAAGTGGCGAAGATTAGATATAGTTTAATTCCGGAGTTAGAGAAAAAAATTCAAAGTTTACAAACCGAACTCTTGAAAATTCAAAAAAAAGGCCAACGTATTTTAAAAGAAGAGGTTGATGAAGAAGATATCGCCAAAGTCGTCGCCCGCTGGACCGGCATTCCGGTTAACAAAATGCTCCAGGACGAAATTAAAAAATTAAGCGACGCCGAAACTGAATTAAATAAAACCGTAGTCGGCCAAGATGACGCGATTAAAGCGATTGCTAATGCTCTGCGCCGCTCGCGCGCCGGTATTAATGAAGAGAAGAAACCAATCGGCTCTTTTTTATTCGTCGGTCCGACCGGCGTCGGTAAAACTGAACTAGCGAAAGAACTCGCGCGTTTTATGTTCGATGATGAAAAGGCGCTGATTAGATTAGACATGAGTGAATTCATGGAAAAACATAGCGTCGCGAAACTCATCGGTTCGCCTCCCGGCTATATCGGTTACGACGAAGGCGGACAGTTAACCGAACAGATTCGCCGGCATCCTTATTCTGTCGTTCTTTTCGACGAAGTGGAAAAGGCTCATCCGGACATGTTTAATATGCTCTTGCAGATTTTAGACGATGGGCGCTTAACCGATTCTAAGGGTCGCGTCGTAAACTTCAAGAATACGATTGTCATCATGACTTCTAATTTAGGCAACGAAATCATTAAACAATATTCTATCGGTTTCTCCGACGCTAGTGATCAGAAACAAGCGACGAAAATGCGCACTGAAGAAATGAAAGAAAAAATCGACAAAATCTTAAAGAACCATTTCAAGCTAGAATTTTTAAACCGCATTGATGAAATCGTTCTCTTCCAAAGCCTGACCCCCGAGGCCTTAGAAAAGATTGTTGATTTAGAACTGCGCAAAGTTGAAAAGCGTCTCAGCAATAAAAATATCGCTGTTAAAGTCAGCCCGAAAGTTAAAAAGCTTCTGGCCGATAAGGGCTATGATATAACTTACGGCGCCCGCCCCTTAAAACGCATTATTCAAAATATGATTCTTGATGAACTGGCGCTAGAAATCATTGAAGGCAAAATTAAAGAAGGTGATAAAGTAAAAATTGATTTGGGTGAAAAAGAAGCGGTCGTGATGAAAATAAATAGCTAAAACGTATAAAAAACAGGCGGAATATTAAAAATCGTCTGTTTTTTTTGTCTTAAATATAAATCTATACTATAATAAATTAATGAAAATAAAATCAAATATGAAAAATAACTTAACTATTCTCTTACTAATAGCCTTTTTTACGGTTTTTTTACCGATTATTGGCGCAAAAGCGCAAAGCGCAGTCGATCCTAATTTTAATCCTAACCGAATTATTGAAGATAGCGAAATGTTAAATTATAGTTCAATGAATCTCGATCAAATTCAAGGATTTCTACAGAATAAAGGCAGTTATCTCGCTAATTATACGACGACCAATACTCACGGCGATCAAAAAACAGCGGCGCAGATAATTTATGACGCGACAAATAATAACTATGATTGCGACGGCGTAACTTTAAGCGATAAACCCACTGAAGCGGAAAAATCTGCTAAATGCCGCCATATTACCACTATTAACCCCAAAATGGTTCTGGTGCTCCTGCAAAAGGAAGCAAGTTTAATTGAAGACAGTAGCCCGTCACAAGGTCGCTTAGACTGGGCGACCGGTTACGGTTGTCCGGATAATTGGGCCTGCAATCCCTATTACAAAGGCTTTGGTAAACAAGTGAACAGCGCGGCGTTGCAATTTCTCGCTTATGTTAAAGAGCCAAATCGTTATACCTATAAAGCCGGCCAAACCTATACTATTAAAAATACTCTCGATCCTTATTGCACGACCGAAAATCAAATAATGTCAGTTACGCCGCAAACGCAAGCAACGGCCGCTCTTTATAATTATACGCCGCATGTTTTTAACGGTAATTATAATGTTTACAAACTTTGGAATCGTTATTTCCCGACTGTTTCGCGCTTATATCCGGACAGTTCGATTATTAAAGCGGCTGGCGATCCAAGCATTTGGCTGATTGAAAACGGCAAAAAAAGACATTTTGCTAATTGGTCCGCTTTTGTTTCCCGTTTTCGACCGGAACAAATAGTTTCCGTTGATACGGCTGACTTAGATAATTATCCGACCGGCGACGAAATTAAATTCGCTAATTATTCTATCGTCCAGACTCCGGATAAAAAAATATATTTATTAGTCGATAAAGAAAAACGTCCTATCGCTAGCACCGCCGTATTTAAAAAAATCGGCTTTAATCCCGAAGAAATCGAGTCCGCCGCTATTAACGATCTAGCTGGCTATTCGCTCGGCAAAACAATCACCGCTACTTCTACTTATATCACCGGTACTTTAATACAAGACAGCAAAAATGGCGATATTTATTATGTCGAAAATGGTACTAAGGCTAGCGTAGATAAATTTCTCTTAACCACAAAATTCGTCGGTAAAAAAATTATTAAACAAACGACTAAACAATTAAGTGTTTACGCCACGACCACGCCGATATTATTAGATGAAGGCCAGTTAGTTAAAACGTCGAATTTTCCGTTAGTTTATATCATTTCCGGCGGGAAAAAACGAGCGATTGAAGAAGCGGTTTTCAGTAAATTAGGTTATAACGCTGGTAATGTACTTACTGTGCCTTCACAGTTCCTCTATAATTACGAAATGGGTGAACCAATTAAATAAATATATGGCCCTAACTAATACTGTCCTATTGCCGCATTCACCACTCTTAATCCCGGAAATCGGCCGCGCTAATCATCATTTCCTAGCCAAAACTACGGCGGCCTATGAACAGGTGGCGGCTAACTTGCAAGAGAAAGAAATTAACACGGTAATTATTATCAGCCCACATAGTCTCTCTCAAAAAGATTCTTTTATTATCAATGTCGCGCCGGAAATGGAAATTAATTTAAAAGATTTCGGTTTCATTCCGCCAAAAACAATTTTTAACGGCGACGCCGTTTTAGCCGATCAGATTAAAACAGCTTTACGGCCGGATTTCCCCTTACAATTAATTTCTGAAAATATTATTGACCACGGCAGCGCTATTCCCCTATATCTTTTAAAAAATTCTCTACCTCAGGCAAAAATTGTTATTATTTCTCCGGCCAGCGACTTAAGCCTAGAAGAGCAATTTAATTTTGGCGCTAAACTGCAAACCTTAATTACGACCAGTGATAAAAATATCGCGCTTATCGCGTCTGGCGATTTGTCACATCGCTTAAAGAAAAAGTCGCCGGGCGGCTATTCTCCTAAAGGCGCCAAATTTGATAATAAATTAATTGAATATTTAAGCGATCCTTTAACCGCGACGGCTAATATTTTAAAGATGGATTCCAAACTGATAGATGCCGCCGGCGAATGCGGCTTAAAATCAATCACGATTTTACTGGGCATTCTTAAAGATTTAACTTGGGAACCGCAGATTCTGGCTTATCAAACTGATTTCGGCATCGGCTATTTGAGTTTAGACTTTAAATATGCCAAATAATTTTCAATCTTTCTCTGATATCATCAAGAATAAACAGGCCGCCAAGACCATTAAACCGCCGGCTTACCCTTGGCAGGATTTAGCCTTGCGGATTATTAAAGAATTATCTATCCCCGGTTTTAAGCGCAGTGCTGTCTTTAAAGTCTGCAAAGAAAAATCCGTGCCGGAAATAGAAATGGCTTTAAATGATACTAAAGAATTATGTAAGGACGGCGCCGCCTGGAAATATTTTTTCAAAATCATTGATCAAAGATAAAAATATTTTTTTGCTTATCACTAGTTTTCAACTATATGCCCAAAGAACTAAAAATAATCATTAACCCCGACCCAATTTTACGGAAAAAATCCGTGCCAGTTTTGCCGAAAAAAATAAAAGATGCCACTTTTCGCCAACTTTTACTAGACATGGAAGAAACAATGCTTAAAAAAGACGGCGCCGGCTTAGCCGCGCCGCAAATCGGCGAAAATATCCGAGCAATAGTTATTCGTGATGAAGATAAGACGATATTTTTAATTAACCCACAAATCACTAAAAAATCTTGGACGCGAGTTACCGAGCAAGAAGGCTGCTTATCGGTTTTAGATGATAAAGGAGAAATTATTTATGCGCCGGTATCGCGCCATAAAAAAATCAGCTGTCTTTATCTTGACCTTGACGGCCATAAGAAAAAAATAAGCGCCGAACAGATGTTGGCGCGCGTTATTCAACATGAAACCGATCATCTAGATGGGATATTATTTATTGATAGAATAGATAAAAAAATCCGCACTAAGAAATCTTTGAAGAAGCCCGTCGCCGGCTCTTAACGATTTTTCTAATTAGCCAGATAGCGGCAGCGGCCAGCAAGATCCAAGTAATCTCCTGATAATATTGAGAAATTAACTTTTGATTAGCACCAATAAAATACCCGAGGGCGGTTAAAATGCTAACCCATAAAGCTGCCCCTAGGGCCGTGAATAAAACAAAGGAACCAAAAGGCATACGGCAGAAACCGGCCGGGATAGAAATCAAGTGGCGAACAACCGGAATCAAGCGGCCAAAAAAAGTGGCGCGAGAAGAATTCGCTAAAAAATAAATTTCCGCCCGGGAAATCTTTTCTGGGGTAACCAAGAAAAAACGCGCCGCGCGCGTGGCCGCTATTCTATAAACCACGAATCTCCCCAAGGAGCGCGATAAAAAATAATTAACGGCCGCGCCCAAAACACTACCGAGAGTTCCGGCGGCAATTATCAACAATAAATTCATTTTTCCTTGGCTAGCCAAATAAGCAGCGGGCGGGATAACCACTTCCGACGGTAAAGGCAAAAATGAGCTTTCAATCGCCATCAGGATTACAATTCCAGCATAACCGAGGCCTTGAGTAACGTTTAATATCCAAGCAATAATATTTTCAAACATATAATCTTAATATATCATTAATTTTCCGACTATGTCCATCATTGAGGCAAATAAAAAAATACGCGTCATTTTCATGGGTACGCCGGAATTCGCTCTGCCGGGTTTGCGTCGCCTAATCGCCGTGCCTGATTTTGATATCGTCGGCGTTTATACTCAGCCGGATAAACCGGTCGGAAGGCGACAAGAGCTGACGGCCTCACCAGTAAAAGAATTAGCTTTGAAGCATAATATTAAAGTCTTCCAGCCGGCCAAAATAAATTTGGAAATGGAAAATATCAAGAATTTAAAGCCTGATTTAATTATCGTTATCGCTTACGGGAAAATAATCCCTCAAGCAATCTTAGATATCCCGACGAAGGGCTGTATTAATATTCATGCTTCCCTTTTGCCGAAATATCGTGGCGCCGCCTGTCTAAACGCGCCGATTTTAAACGGCGATGCCGAAACCGGCGTGACGATAATGAAAATGGAAGCTGGCCTTGACACCGGCCCAATTTTACGGCAAGCTAAGATAAAATTAAACGGCGCGGAGAATTTAGAGGATGTTCATGATCGACTAGCTGAATTAGGCGCCGAAATATTAGTACCGACCTTAACGGATTTTATCGACGGGAAAATACAACCGCAAATACAAGATGACGCGCAAGCCAGCTACGTTAAAACTATTGATAAAGAAGACGGAAAAATTATTTGGACAAAATCAGCGGCGGAAATAGAGAGGATGATTCGCGCTTATAATCCTTGGCCAGGAACTTACGGCAAAATAGACGGACAGACTTTAAAGATAATCACGGTTGATCAGAAAATTTTATCAATTAATAATTATCCGGCCGGCACTTTATTTCTAGAGGATAAAAAATTAGCGATCCAATGTGGACAAGGCGCGTTAAATATCTTAAAATTGCAGTTGGCAGGAAAAAAAATCATGACGGCAGCGGAGTTTATCAACGGTAACCGAAATTTAATTGATAAAATTTTAAAATAAAGTTTAGCCAAAATAATGGCCCTTTCGTCTATCGGCTAGGACGCCAGGTTCTCATCCTGGTAAGACGGGTTCGACTCCCGTAGGGGCTACAAACAAAAACATCCAGCAAATTGTTGGATGTTTTTAGTTAGTAATTCACAAATTTGAAGTTATTCTTTTATATTTCGAAATTAATTAATATTTACAAAAAGCGATGTTATTTTTCCAAAATCAGTTCTCCGGTAGCAAGCGCTTCTTCATGAGAAGCACAGTACGGCCATGGACGCTCTAAAGCATCTTCGGAATCAAAAATAAATATAAAGCAATCCCCAGGTGGTACTTTACCGTAATTATTTGTTAAGCCATAATCCCAATATTTCCATGCGATTCGTGAATAGATAGACCATGGTTTTGTTGATGTTTCGACTCTATGATGTAGTACATAGAGCCTTGCCTTTTTCCCATTACATAAATCACCAGATTGAAACTCACGGAGACCAGCTTCCGTTGGTATACTGAATATATCTTTTTGTTCATCTGAAAATTCAAGAGTGCCGCCAGCCGCATTAAAAAATGAGGTTAGTAAAATATCATCAATGCTTGAAGGTATGCCATCAGCAATAATACTCCCCGGTTTACTATTCGCAAATACACCATTTCTTTTCGTAATTAACGATTTTGTGTCTGCTTTCAAAAAAATCTCCTCACCACAAGCAAATATACGATAGTCGTTTTTTGATAAAATTTTTCTTTCCGACAAAGCTTGATTTCTGCTTTTTAACACTAAAAAAACAGATATTAATATAAATAATATTATGAATATGCCTATAATTACTAATTTATAAATATTTTTTGTTACAAACTTCATAATTAATCTATTATTTCAAGCACGCCTACGCTTAAAAAATCTCCTTTGCGGGCTTTGATTAATTTGTCATATATTTCATTCCATTTTTCAATTTCAGTTATTGTAATGCAACCCAAAGAGCGGCCGCCTGTATGCAAATATCTTTCTCCTTCGTGCCCAATCCTAAACCAAGTTTTTGCCCTAGATGATTTATCTAAATAATTTCGACCTCCCGTGTGAGGATGATCAGGTAATTCAATATCGTACCAACCCTTCTTCCAAGGCGTCTCTACATAATCAGTCGCTTGATATTTTTTACTGCCTATAATTAATTTCTTTTGAGAAATGGAATATTGAAGATTAGCTAGTGGCTCATGTTTTGCATCAGATAAAAGTCGTGAATTATTATTGTTTTCATTATCTAGACTAACAGAAGCTTTTTGATTTTTATAAGAACCTTCTAGAATTGTAAAATATTCGCGCCCCCTTTCAATGTATTCTGACTGCACTTTTAAAAAAGCGGGGAGATAAATTATATTGCCATCTGCTATCTTAACTTTGAACCAACCATTATCAACGTCCGGTATATATTTTATTGCTTCTATAACCAAGGCCTCAATAGTTACTTCAAATTTAGCAATCGACTTGCCCCAATTTTTCCAAAAACGTTTTTCACGGAGCTCAATTATGTAAATAAATTTTTGAGGTTTAGAATTTTCCGTATCAACTTTTATCGCCTTCTCGGTATTATTTGTATCGTTAAATAAGGCATCCTTTTCAGTAATGGTAATTTTCGTCTTAGTTGCAAAAGATTTTTGATCAATCGGAAAGATTCCTATTTCTTCCATGAATTCAACTGTGCTGCCGACTTTAATTCTTTTATCAATTTGCAAAGTTTTATCAAGTATTCCAATGTTCACAAGAATATTATCACCAATTGATTTGCCGGTATATTTTATTTTTATTAATTTGAATTGAATTTTTTTAAACATAGAAATTTTTATCTTTTAAATTTTTAATATGTTTTGCCCGCTTAATGTTGATTGCACTTCTTTGACTCTAGTCAACAGGGTCTTGGCGTCTGTATGCGCCTGTCTTAATTCTGCTTCAGAAATTCCTATAAAATCTCCATATTCAATCCTATTCCTTTTTTTTCGCATTTGTTGGAACCTTTTAAATTCATTACCTAATTGGCCATCAAGCAAGATAGCGGCGGCATTGATTACAATATAATGATGCCCCTCACCGCTTGTTTTAGCCCTATATCCGTTTATCAACAATATAGCCTCGCAGCATAATCTTATAGAGTCATAGATATTATTATAAACAATATCCTCGTCACCACTGCCTAGACCCGATAAATTCTTATTTGCAAAATTATACAGCCTATCAGCCTTCTCAATTTTTATTTCAACCCCTTTTAAATCCACGGGGAAAGGTTCAATTGAACTGTTATTTAACAATGCTTGAAGTTCCTGTAAAATCATATGGATTTCCTTTTAATTTAATAATTGGTGATAAAAAAATATTAGATATAAAACTATCTTTCTCCTTGATTTTTTTAACAATTTCTTGGCTATCGTAAATATGATAATT